>OBYR01000012.1_pt1 | contig 249120 bp, 153 predicted proteins | sample 1495491 | NCBI WGS metagenome assembly OBYR01 (sample SAMEA2580206, study PRJEB22360) | human gut metagenome | biome: human gut; feature: human-associated habitat; material: faeces | place: Denmark | collected 2008/2010 | reverse complement strand
CCGACCCTCTGCTTGTAAGGCAGATGCTCTGAACCAGCTGAGCTAAACGCCCGATTGAAATCAATTTGGTATAAATCTGAGTGGGCGTTGACGGATTCGAACCGCCGACCCTCTGCTTGTAAGGCAGATGCTCTGAACCAGCTGAGCTAAACGCCCAAATTGAAATCAATTGGATATGAAAGGTGGGCGTTGACGGATTCGAACCGCCGACCCTCTGCTTGTAAGGCAGATGCTCTGAACCAGCTGAGCTAAACGCCCTTTCATTACTTCAGTAAGTTTTGTACGCCTTATCTCTCTAAAGCGCTGCAAAGATACGGCTTTTTTTATTACCTCCAAATGTTTCGATGAAAAAGTTGAAAAAAAATTCATTACTACCATTTAATCTGAAGAAATGTAGTAACTTTGCAACTCTATATTATTAATGTATATATGTATTCGATATCGTTGGCATATCGCCCGGACACTCAGGGATATAGGTGTATAAACTAAATGAGTATGGTATTTTCAACACTAACTGCCATATCGCCCGTAGATGGACGATATAGAAATAAAGCCGAAAACCTGGCGGCTTACTTCTCAGAGTATGCACTTATTAAATACAGGGTGCGAGTAGAAATAGAGTATTTTATTACTCTTGCTGAATATCTTCCACAGTTAAATAGCCTGGCTACAGTGGAGAATAAAGAAGCGTTGCGTAAAATTTATCAGGAATTCAGTCTGGAAGACGCAACCCGTATCAAGGAGATCGAGAGCGTAACGAACCATGATGTAAAGGCTGTTGAATATTTTATCAAAGAGAAATTCGACTTGCTGAACTTACAGGACTATAAAGAATTTATTCATTTCGGATTGACTTCACAGGATATCAATAATACTTCTGTACCCTTGTCTATCAAGGATGCTTTAGATGAAGTGTATTATCCGGGTATTCAGGAAGTGATCGATATGTTGAAGAAGTATGCCGAAGATTGGAGTAATGTTTCCATGTTGGCAAAGACACACGGACAGCCGGCTTCTCCCACCCGTCTGGGAAAAGAGATTATGGTGTTTGTTTATCGTCTTGAACAGCAGGTAGCTTTGTTGAAAGCAATCCCTGTTTCTGCCAAGTTTGGTGGTGCAACCGGTAATTTCAATGCACATCATGTCGCTTATCCGCAATATGACTGGAAAGCATTCGGTAATAAGTTTGTGAATGAAGTGCTGGGACTGAGCCGTGAGGAATGGACTACACAGATTTCGAACTATGATAATCTGGCAGCTATTTTCGACGGTTTGAAACGTGTCAATACAGTGTTGATCGACCTGAATCGTGACTTCTGGCAGTATATCTCTATGGAATACTTCAAACAGAAGATCAAAGCGGGTGAAGTCGGTTCATCGGCAATGCCTCACAAGGTGAACCCGATCGATTTTGAAAATGCAGAAGGTAACCTGGGCATGGCGAATGCTATCCTGACGCACCTGGCTACGAAGTTGCCGATCTCCCGTCTGCAGAGAGATTTGACAGACTCTACCGTGTTGCGTAACGTGGGTGTGCCTTTGGCTCATATCGAAATCGCATTCAAAAGCTTAACAAAAGGGCTGGGTAAACTGTTATTAAATGAGAACGCTCTGTACCGGGATCTGGATAATTGCTGGGCTGTCGTAGCTGAAGGTATTCAGACCATTTTGCGTCGTGAAGGTTATCCGAAGCCTTACGAAGCCTTGAAAGCCTTAACCCGGACAAATGAGGGAATCACTGAGAAATCAATCAGTGACTTTATTGAAACGCTGCAGGTTAGTGATGCAGTAAAAGCAGAATTAAAGGCGATTACGCCTCATAATTATACAGGTATTTAGTGTGAAAATAAGCGTGTAGCCGTGAGGTTACCAATTAGTTAATTATTTATTAATTTACAACAATGAGCACAGAAGAAAGAGAAGAATCTCAACCGCGTCCTAGAAAGGTGATACCAAGTATCAGACGGGAAAACACAGATCAGGAAGGTGAAAGAAGACCTTACAATCAAGGTTACAGCAGACCTGAGGGAAACAACTATGAACGGAGACCATATAACCGCCCAAGCCGGGATGACCGCGGTGGTTATAATTCTTATGGGGATAACCGCTCATCTTACGGAGACCGTCCGAGTCGTCCTCGGACGTATGACAACCGTGAAGGTGGCGGTTATAACAGCAGACCTTCTTACAACAACCGCGACAACAATCGGGGTGGTTACAGCAACAACCGTGAAGGCGGATACAACCGTCCTTCTTATGGTAACAATCGCCCCTCTTATGGTAACAATGATCGTTCTTATGGAAACAACGATCGTTCGTATGGTGGCGGCGGCGGTTTCAACCGTCCTTCTCGTCCTAACTATGACGAAAGACCGGGCAGAGCCTATTCCGCTTCTCCGGAAGGAGATGCAACCGGCGACGGTATGAAGAAAAGAAGACCTAGAGTAGGTGATACTCGTGTCAACTCTTACGACTCTCGCGATAATCGCGGTGGCGGCAGACCTTCATACGGTAACAATAATCGCGGTGGCGGATATGGAAACAATGGCGGTGGATACGGAAACAGACGTCCGCAACAACGTCGTACAAACGATTACAACCCGAATGCCAAGTACAACTTCCAGAAACAGTTGAAGTATAAGGAAGTATTGGCTGACCCTAACGAACCGATCCGTCTGAACAAGTTCTTGTCTAATGCTGGAGTTTGTTCACGTCGTGAAGCAGATGAATTTATCACAGCTGGTGCTGTAAAAGTAAATGATGTAGTAGTTACTGAACTGGGTACAAAGATCACCCGTCAGGATAAGGTAGAATTCAACGATAAACCGGTACAGATCGAAAGCAAGGTGTATATCGTATTGAACAAACCTAAAAACTGTGTGACTACGTCGGATGATCCTCAGGAACGTCTTACCGTTATGGATCTGGTGAAGAATGCTTGCCAGGAACGTATCTATCCGGTAGGTCGTCTGGACCGTAACACAACCGGTGTATTGCTTCTTACTAATGATGGCGACTTGGCTTCAAAGCTGACTCACCCGTCATTCAAGAAAAAGAAGATTTATCACGTTTGGTTGGATAAGAACGTTTCTATCGAAGACATGGAAAAGATTGCTAACGGACTGGAACTGGAAGACGGTGAAATCCATGCAGATGCAATCAGCTATGCCAGCGAAGACGACAAGAGTCAGGTGGGTATCGAAATCCACTCGGGACGTAACCGTATCGTACGTCGTATCTTTGAATCGCTGGGATATCATGTAACGAAGCTGGATCGTGTATATTTTGCCGGATTGACTAAAAAGATGCTCGGACGTGGAAAATGGCGTTATCTGAACGAACGTGAGGTGAACGCGCTTCGAATGGGTGCTTTTGAATAATACGAAGATTAGCCGGTAGTCAATACCGGCTATCTTGTTTTGATTATCTAAGAATAAACATATAAACATGGAAACAATTACTAGAACAAAAATTGTAGATGTACTGAAAAGCGAGGCTTACGGTACGACCGTTAACGTGAAGGGGTGGGTTCGTACCCGTCGTGGTAGTAAACAGGTTAGCTTTATTGCGCTGAATGACGGTTCTACAATAAATAATGTTCAGATCGTTGTGGATGTGGAAAAATTGGGTGAAGAGTTCCTTAAACCGATTACTACCGGCGCTTGTATCAGTGTGAACGGTGAATTGGTCAAATCACAGGGACAGGGTCAGAATGTGGAGATACAGGCTGCTGAAATTCAGATTTACGGTACTGCTGATCCCGCTACTTATCCGCTGCAGAAGAAAGGTCACTCGCTTGAGTTCCTTCGTGAAATAGCGCACCTGCGTCCGCGTACCAATACGTTTGGTGCTGTGTTCCGCATTCGCCACAATATGGCGATCGCTATTCATAAGTTCTTTCATGAAAGAGGTTTCTTCTATTTCCATACACCGATCATTACAGCTTCAGACTGCGAAGGTGCCGGACAGATGTTCCAGGTAACGACGATGAATCTGTATGATTTGAAGAAAGACGAGAACGGTTCTATCATTTACGAGGATGATTTCTTCGGAAAGCAGGCTAGCTTGACGGTTTCCGGTCAGCTGGAAGGCGAATTGGCTGCCATGTCTTTGGGAGCGATTTACACTTTCGGACCGACATTCCGTGCAGAAAACTCCAATACTCCACGCCACCTGGCAGAGTTCTGGATGATCGAGCCGGAAGTAGCATTTAATGAGATTGCGGAAAACATGCAGCTGGCTGAAGACTTTATCAAGTATTGTGTGCAGTGGGCTTTGGATAACTGTATGGAAGATATCCAGTTCCTGAACAATATGTTTGATAAGGAATTGATCGAACGCCTGCAATTCGTCTTGAAACATGACTTTATCCGTCTGCCTTATACGGAAGGGGTCAAGATCCTGGAAGATGCTGTGGCTAAAGGACATAAGTTTGAATTTCCGATCTATTGGGGAGCAGACCTTGCTTCAGAGCATGAACGTTATTTGGTGGAAGAACATTTCAAATGTCCGGTTATCCTGACTGATTATCCGAAAGAGATCAAGTCTTTCTATATGAAGCAGAATGAGGATGGAAAGACAGTTCGTGCCATGGATGTATTGTTCCCGAAGATCGGTGAGATTATCGGCGGATCACAGCGTGAGGAAGATTACGAAAAACTGTCGAGACGTGCAAAAGAAATGGGTGTACCTGAAAAAGATATCTGGTGGTATCTGGATACCCGTCGTTTCGGTACAGCACCTCATTCCGGCTTTGGTCTGGGATTTGAACGTCTGTTATTGTTTGTAACAGGTATGACAAATATCCGTGACGTGATTCCTTTCCCGAGAACTCCGAATAATGCAGATTTCTAAAAAGGTATTCCTCCGGTGATTACCGGAGACTTTGAGAACTAAAAAAGGCTTTAGAAATTTCTAAAGCCTTTTTTAGTTCTATTTATTCGTCATCCAGATCGATTGGTATCTGTCTTTTAAAAGCCTCCTTGAAAGAGATCAGGGATTCTGTTCGGGCCAGCCCTAATGGCTGTAATTTATTATGGATAATATTCAGCAGATGCTGGTTGTTCTTTGCGTATATTTTAATGAACAGATCGTACTGCCCGGTCGTATAGTGGCATTCTACAACTTCCGGGATTTGCTTCAATGCTTCTGTCACGGAAGGAAATTGTCCCGGAGATTTCAGGAATAATCCCATATAAGCACAGGTTTCATAACCAACTTTCGTATTATCCACGATAAATTCTGATCCTTTGATAACACCAAGGTTGGTAAGTTTTTGTATTCTCTGATGTATAGCGGCTCCTGATACATTGCATTCTCTGGCTACTTCTAGGAAGGGCATGCGGGCATTGCCTATAATTAGCTTTAATATTTTTTCATCCAATTCATCCAGTTGATGGTGTGCCATAATTTCTGTATATTTGTATTTCTGTTATTCTGTATGATTACATTTAAATACAAATATAGGTAAACTATAATAATTAGACGAAATAATTTGCTCAATTATTTTATTTCGTAAGTTTTCTTTTATTAATCAATCAATTTTATAAGAGTATGAGTTCAAGTACGGTAATCGAATGCAGGCCGGTTAAAGATTTTTCCGATCCTTTGTTGGATAAAGTAGAAAAAACATATAATGATTCTTTTCCGGAGGCTGAGCGACGGGCGTTTTCCCTGGTGAGAGAGTTGGTCAAAGATGAATCGCGTTTTAGCGTTTACGCGCTGTTTAAAGATAAGGAATATGCCGGCTTCATTACAGCCTGGCGTTTTGTCGGCTTTTCCTATGTGGAGCATTTTGCTATTGAGGCTTCCGCCCGTAATGGAGGTACAGGAGGAAAGGCTATGAGGCAGTTTATGGCGCTTTGTGACACTCCGATTGTCTTGGAAGTAGAAATACCCACCGAAGAGATGAGTATGCGTAGAATAGGCTTCTATGAGCGCTTGGGGTATGTGCTGGACGATCATGTTTATTTCCAGCCTCCGTATCGTCCGGGAGAACCCTTGTTGGAAATGCGGTTAATGACCTATGGTGAGCTCGATCTGAAACAGTCTTTTGAGGAAGTGAAGAACAACCTTTACCGATATGTATACGGCGTTAATGAATGCCGGTAGAATTTACTCCAATAAAAAAGGCAGAACTAAAAGTCCTGCCTTTTTTATTTATTATTGAATTAATTAGTCAACACGCTGTCTTGCAGAGTAGCTAATCTTCAATGCGTATGCTTCACGAAGAGCCTGTTTTACGTCTGTGATAACACCCATCTTAGTCTCTTTATCTGCTTTGATGGATACAGTCATAAACGGCTGATCTTCCTCTTTCATACTTGACTTCTCTTGTGCGATGTAAGTTTCGATTTCGCTTACTTCTGCGAACTGATCGTTCAACTGCAAGCGGGTTTCAGAACCCATCTTAGCTCTCAATTCCTGAGTTGGTTTACCTACGTAAATGAATGTTACTAATGATTTCTTTTCCAACTTTTGAAGCTCAGTAGCCTGAGGAGCCTGGAAAACAACTTTTAAAGTAACTTCACGCATAGTTGTTACCATCATGATGAAGAACAGGAAGGCAAACACCAAGTCAGGTAATGATGAAGTATTTAATTCGGGCATTTCTCTACCGCCCGCTTTACTAAATTTTCCCATTATTATTTACCTCCATAATTTTTAGGTTCTGCTTCTGATATCTTTTGCGGATAAATCATCTGCACAGCCTTTTGTTGATCTTCCTCCAGGTCAGCGAAAGCTTTACCGAATTTCTTTTTAGAAACCTCATCTCTCAGTTCGTTGTAGGCTTTTGCCAATTCGTTCTGAACATCGATGTAAGCCTGGTATTCAGTGCCGCGGTCGTTCTGCAGAGAGATAACGTGGTTTTTAGTTACCATCTGTTTTCCGAAATACGGTACGTCTACTTCAACCTTTTCAGGTTTGTGCTCATCGTTATAAGGATTCTCAATGAATTCTCTAACCTTGTCTTTCAGTTGCTTAATATCAATGAATTCATTATTACAGAGAATTTGGTTGTTACTGTTGATCAGTACGACCAGGATATTTCTCTTTTTGATATCCATTTCTTCATTTTTCTTCTGGTCTTTGGGTACAGGAGGCGGCAAACGTCTTGCCAAACCTTTATCTGTGTCCATTGAAGTAGTAATAAGGAAGAAGATAAGCAACATGAAAGCAATATCGGCTGAAGAAGTCGCATTCATTGCGGGCACTTTTCTCTTTTTTCTTCCCATATCGCTTGAATTGTTTTATATCGTTATTCTTATTACTATTATCTATTAAGCATTCTTTTTACAGAACCAGCTGCTACAGCGATGATGATCAAAACCATCAAAACAATTGTGGAGTTAATCCACATATCTGTAATCTTCAACCAGAACGGAATGTTGTAAGCCTGTGAATCTGCATTCAATCCTGTTAAAGGAGTTGCGTCACCCATTGAATAAGTGATGAACAGCACTGCTGCAAATAAGACAACAACGATCAAAGATGCCAATGCTGATTTCGGACTGGTTTTCAATAATGATGTAAACTGCCAAAGCGCAAATATCACGGTACTGATAATTGTGACAAAGAACAGTATAGATGTCCAGTTGAGCAATAAGCCAGTATAAATAGGCTCTTTCATTTCAACAGAAGGGTCTACAACACCTCCTGCGTAGAACATACCCAATACGACAATACTGATAATAGAAGAGATCAGTAATGTCCAGCTGGATATTTTTCTTATTTTAGTAACTGCCATAAGTCTTAATTATTTTTTGAATTTAAGGTTGTATTTGATAACCATGTCGATCAAAGTAATAGAAGCGTCTTCCATCTGGTTCAGGATAGCTTCCAGTTTGCTCAACAAATAGTTATAGAATACCTGAAGGATCAAAGCTACAACAAGACCACCTACTGTTGTGATCAAAGCCACTTTCATACCACCGGCAACAACCGTCGGGCTGATATCACCAACCTGTTCGATTTTGTCGAACGCCATAACCATACCAACTACAGTACCCAAGAATCCTAATGACGGAGCCATAGCGATAAACAATGTGATCCATGACATGTTCTTTTCCAAAAGACCACCCTGTACACCACCGTAAGAAACGATTGATTTTTCAACAACGTCGATACCCTGGTCAATTCTCATCAAGCCTTGGTAAGCGATAGAAGCGATAGGACCTCTTGTATCACGAGCGATAGCTTTTGCACCTTCTACGTCGCCTTTATCAAGGGCGTCTTCGATACCTTTTAATAATTTGCTGGCGTTAGTTTCAGCTAAGTTCAGATAAATAATTCTTTCAAGGCAGAAAGCCAAACCGAAAATCAAAGCGATAGCAACCAAACTCATGAAGTCTGCACCACCTTCGATGAACTTAACTTTCAAAGCCTGGTACATACCACCTTCAACAACTTGTTCAGCTCCGGCTGCAGCGTCCTGCGCGAATGCTACGGTAGAGATTCCAAGGGCACATAAACCCATGAATGTTTTTGCAAAATACTTTTTCATTGTGTGTTTAATTTTTAAGATTAATAATTCTCTTATTTGTTTTTATTTTTGTTGTTAATAAATTCCTCCATGGTATTTATGCGGAGAGAGCGGGATTCGAACCCGCGATACACTTTAGGCGTATACACGCTTTCCAGGCGTGCCTCTTCAACCACTCGAGCATCTCTCCAATTTTCAGCCTTTGTCTCCTCTAAAACGAGCGCAAAATACGAAAAAAATCCCATATCCAAACGTTTCAGTGCACAAATCTAAAGTTTTTGCTTGACATATACACAATATCTGACGGAATAAATTTAGCATCTGACCTGAAAATTTAAAACTAAGCCTTTTTATTGGGAATTTTAAATAAATCCAATGCGTTTTTTCTTGTAATTTGTACGGTTTCATCAAGGCTAAGGCCGAATGTGTCCGCTACCTTCTCTGCCGTTTTCCATATATATACGGGTTCATTTCTTCTTCCCCTGTAAGGAACCGGAGCGAGGTAAGGAGCGTCCGTTTCCAATACAATATTATAGATATTACTCTCCTTGATGGTGTCCGAAAGTTTGGAATTTTTAAATGTAACGACTCCGTTAATACCGAGTTTAAACCCGGACAGTTTTTTTATTTCCTCCAGTTCATCTGTGGTACCGGCAAAACTGTGGAAAACACCTTTCAGTTTGTCCGGACCGACTTTGTGAATGCTGTCTAACACTTCTGCATAAGCCTCCCGGGTATGAATGGCTACCGGCAAATCCAGGTCGATACTCCACTTCAACTGTTCTTCAAAAACAATTTTCTGTTCTTTCAGATAGGTTTTGTCCCAATACAAGTCAATTCCTATTTCTCCGATTCCGCAGTAAAAACGTTTTCCCAGCCAGGATTCTGTTATTTTGAGATTCTCGCTATAATGTTCATCCACACTGGTCGGGTGTAATCCCATCATGGGGTAGGCGAAATCCGGAAAACGATCGCTTAAATCGTGCATCCGTTTGATGGTGGAAATGTCTACGTTGGGAAGCAGGATCGTGTCGATCCCTGATTCCCGGGCAATATCAGCCAAAGCCTCCTGTTCCGGATCAAATTCTTCCAAATACAGATGGTTATGCGTATCTATGAGTTTCATCTTTTAAGATTGGCGGTACATTAAACGGTTACTTACATCTTTCAGAATGGTCAATTTCTCCGGAGCTACACTTAGTTTGGATAGATGATCCATTGCCTTATCATAATATCCCTGCATTTTAGCCGTCGTGATCTCTTTCAGATGTAATTCATTATATATGTTAGTGAATACTTCTATTTTCTCTGTGGGGGTAAATTGGGTTTTATCGATCCAGCTTGTAAGGATTGTTTTTTGTTCCGGTGAAGCCAGTTCGAATGCGTGTATCAATAAGAATGTTTTTTTGTTGCAGGTGATGTCACCTCCTATGTTTTTACCGAATGTAGCGGTATCTCCGTAAACGTCCAGCAAGTCATCCTGTAGCTGGAATGCCAGTCCGATGTTTATACCGAAATCGTACAGGTTGTCGGCATCTTCTTTGGATGCGCCACCTATGATTGCTCCGATTTTCAGGCTGCAAGCGAGTAAGACGGCTGTTTTCAACCGGATCATTTCAATGTATTCGGGTTCGGTTACGTCTGTCCGCAATTCAAATTCCATGTCATATTGCTGTCCTCCGCATATTTCAAGGGCAGTATCGGTGAACAGGTCGAATACCTCTTTCAGGCAATCCGGCTCTGTTTTTCCTATTAACTGGTAAGCTGCGATCAGCATGGCATCTCCGGAAAGGATCGCCGTATTATCGTTCCATACTTTATGGACGGTCGGTTTGTTTCTTCTTTTGTCGGCCTTATCCATGAGGTCGTCGTGAAGCAATGTGAAGTTATGGAACACTTCAATACCTAATGCCGGGTTGATGACATTGTCTATATTTTCTTTGTACAGGTTGCAGGCCATTAAAGCGAGTGCCGGACGGATCCTTTTTCCTCCCAACGATAGAATATATTCAATCGGGTCGTATAAACTTTTAGGGGGATAGTCAAAACTCAGTTGGGATATTTCTCTTTCTACTTTTTGAAGGATCTCGTTGAAGGATAACATATAAATATTGAATTAGGGATAAGACGAAATAAAAAAGGCTGCAAATCTACAGCAGCCTTTTTTAGTATGTTTAAAAAGATAATTATTGCAATCTGAAAGTAACAGGTACGGTATATTTTACACGTACTGGTTTACCTCTCTGCTTACCAGGAGACCATTTCGGCATGGTGTTGATCACACGGAGAGCTTCTTTATCCAAAGAAGGGTCTACACCACGGATCACTTCTGCGTCAACGATTGAACCGTCTTTGTTAACAACGAATGAACAAGTAACACGACCTTGGATACCGTTTTCCTGTGCAATAACCGGATATTTAATGGATTTGGCAAGGAACTGCAATAAAGCACCCTGTCCACCCGGGAATTCCGGCATTGTTTCTACAACGGTAAAGATCTGTTGAGCAGATTCTTCTTCTTCTTCAACGACTGCAGGAGCTACATAGGCTTCTACCTGTGCAGAACTCTGGTCGTCCTCAGATGAGATGATATCTACCTGGTCCAGTTCCACGTCATCGTCCACGATGTTCAGCTGTTCTACAGTAGCTGGCGCTGGTGGAGGAGGTGGAGGAGGAGGCGTGTCCTCCGGTCTTGTAATTTCAATTTCTTCTTCTGCGATGATATCAGCCACGCCTTCGCTTTTGACGATCTGGACATCACGGGTTCCCCATTCGAACCCAACGAACAAAACGGCCAAACCAACAACCATACCCATCAGGATACCGAGTGTTTTGCCCTTTTCCAAGTCCGCTTTCGGTGATTTCTTAACTTCCATACTTCTATAATTGTTTAAAGATGTGTTTTCCTTTGCTGCAAAAATACAAATTATTTTATATCACAAGATAAAAAGGCGAAAATACTTCTATATTTTCACTTTTTTTTGAACCAAAATAAAAATAACGGTGTTTATATACCTTTTTTCGGTTTTTTCCGTTTCTCTTTATGGAATATGTTATAACTGCATTTTATCTTTGTACGCATTTTGTTTAAGAAAATATGAGACATACATTAATTATATTGCTCTTTTCATTCGTTTTACAATCGGTCGCGGCACAATCCGGAGATCAGGTATTTGAATTTTTAACTTTACCTTCTTCTGCCCGGGCGAATGCCTTGGGAGGACATACCGTATCACTGGTAGAACGGGATCCGTCCCTTATCTTTCACAATCCGGCTCTGCTCGGCGGAGAAATGGACGGAATGATCAATCTGGATTATATGAATTATATAGCGGATGTCAATGTGGGGAGCGCTTTGTTTACGAAAGCTTTCCGCGAACGTGGTGCCTGGGGAGCGGGGGTGCATTATTTCCATAACGGGAAATTCAAGGGAATGGATGAACACAACCGGCCTACCGGCGATTTTACAGCAAACGATATCGCTCTGAATGGATTCTTTTCATACGACCTGTCCGAACGTTGGCGAGGTGGGGTTTCCATGAAGTTCCTGTATTCAAACTATGACATCTACACATCATTGGGACTCTGTTTTGATGCCGGATTAAGTTATTATAATTCGGAAAAGGAGTTTTCTTTCGGTGTTGTTCTGAAAAATATCGGAGCCCAGTTGAAGCCTTATTACGAAGATCGTCAGAAAATGCCGTGGGACATTCAGATGGGTATTACCAAAAAGATGAATCATGCCCCTCTGCGGCTGTCCCTGACAGCCATGTATCTGAACCGGTGGAAATTCGATTATATAGATAATGCCGATCCTGATTACAAAGGCGATAATTTTGCGAAAGCATTGTTTAAACACCTGGTGATCGGTATCGATTATATCCCCAGTGAAAACTTCTGGATCGGTGTCGGTTTCAATCCGAAAACGAAGATGGACATGAAACTGCAGGGAGGCGGAAACGGTCTGTCCGGATTTTCAGCAGGAGCCGGTGTGAAGATAAAAATGTTTGATGTCGGTGTCTCATTTGCTAAATACCATCCGTCAGCCATGTCGATGATGGTAAGCGTTTCGACAACACTCGCCGATTTTAAACCTTAGGAAAATAAATAAAATGTAAGCATGAAAAAGATAGTAATTGCGATAGATGGTGTTTCTTCTACAGGGAAAAGTACCATGGCAAAAGATTTGGCGAAAGAAATAGGTTATACTTATATCGATACCGGTGCCATGTACCGTGCCGTAACCTTGTATTGCATCCAGCATAATTTGTTCAAAGGCGATCAGATCGATGAAGAGAAGCTTCAGGCATCGATGGATGATATCCATATTTCTCTCCGTTTTAATCCGGAGACCGGTCGTCCGGATACTTATCTGAACGGTGTGAAGGTTGAAAAGGAAATCCGGGGAATGGAAGTCGCCAAATGGGTAAGTCCGGTAGCCACTCTCGGGTTTGTTCGTCGTGCACTGGTTGCCATGCAGCAGGAAATGGGGAAAGAAAAAGGGATTATCATGGATGGTCGGGATATCGGTACGGTTGTCTTTCCGGATGCCGAACTGAAGATTTACGTAACGGCCAGTCCGGAAGTACGTGCACAACGCCGTTTGGATGAACTGAAGGCGAAAGGCGAAGCGGCATCTTTTGAGGAGGTGCTCGATAATGTCAAGACACGCGACCATATCGATTCTACCCGCAAGGAAAGTCCGTTGCGCCAGGCGGATGATGCCGTTGTGCTGGATAACTCGCACATGACTATCGCTGAACAAAAAGCATGGCTTCTTGTTCAATATAATAAAGCTGCTGCCGAATAACAGGGCAGAGATCAATTAGTTTTTAGGAATGATTGAAGTCGAAATAGATAAAGGTTCCGGATTCTGTTTTGGAGTCGTCACAGCCATCGAAAGTGCTGAACGTGAGTTGGACAATACGGATATATTGTATTGCTTGGGTGACATTGTGCACAACAGTCTGGAAGTGGAACGTCTTCAGGTACAGGGATTGCGTACCATCGATCATGAAGAATTTTCCACACTGAAAGGAAAGAAAGTCCTGCTCCGTGCACACGGCGAACCTCCCTCTACCTACGAGATTGCCAAACAGAATGACATAACGATTGTCGATGCAACCTGTCCGGTTGTACTCCAATTGCAGAAGAGGATACATAAATGCTATCAGGAAACGCGTGAACATCATACGCAGTTGGTGATATACGGTAAAAAAGGACATGCGGAAGTGAACGGTCTGGTCGGACAGACGGAAGGGACCGCCATCGTGATCGAGAAGACGGAAGACCTGGACCGTCTGGATTTCGGACGTGATATCTGCCTCTTTTCCCAGACAACGAAATCGTTGGACGGATTCCGAAAGATCGTGGAAGAGATACAGAAGCGGAAAGCGGAAGACACCCGCTTTGAATATTACGACACGATCTGTCGTCAGGTAGCCAATCGTTTGCCGAATATAAAAGCCTTTGCATCCAGCCATGACTGGGTTTATTTTGTAGCGGGCAAAAAGAGTTCGAACGGAAAGATGCTGCTGGAAGAATGCCGGAAAGCGAATCCCAATACCATTTTCATTTCAGAGGTGAAAGAGATCACCGAACCGCTTCCCGCCGGTGTCCGCCGTGTAGGGGTTTGCGGGGCTACGTCCACTCCGAAATGGCTGATGGAAGAGGTCGCAGTCCGTATCCGGGAGTTGAATGCAGACCGTTGATCAAACGGTTAAGATTTCATGAAGTTTAAGTGAAAATGGAAGATTGTTGGCAAATAATTACTATTTTTGCCACGAATAATTTAAAATAAAGACGGTATGTCTACAATTAAATGTATTGGTATTTTAACGTCCGGAGGTGATGCTCCCGGGATGAACGCTGCCATCCGTGCAGTGACGCGTTCCGCTATTTATAACGGGATGAGAGTAAAAGGTATTTTCCGAGGATACAGAGGATTGATTACAGGTGAGATTGAGGAGTTCAAGACACAAAATGTAAGTAACATCATCCAGCGTGGCGGAACAATATTGAAAACGGCCCGTTGTATGGAGTTCAAAACTCCCGAAGGCCGTAAGCAGGCATATGACAAGTTAATGGAGGAAGGTATTGATGCGTTGATCGCCATCGGTGGTGACGGGACATTGACCGGTGCACGTATTTTTGCACAGGAATTTAATTATCCGATCGTCGGAGTTCCGGGTACAATCGATAATGACCTGTATGGTACAGATATAACGATCGGCTATGATACTGCATTGAATACAATCATGGAGTGCGTGGATAAGATCCGCGACACTGCCACTTCTCACGATCGTCTTTTCTTTATCGAAGTGATGGGACGCGATGCCGGTTTCCTGGCATTGAACGGTGCGATCGCTTCCGGTGCGGAAGCTGCCATTATTCCGGAAATATCCATGGAGAAAGACCAGTTGGCTGAAATGATCGAGAACGGTTTCCGTAAATCAAAGAACAGTAGTATCGTATTGGTTGCAGAAAGTGAAGTAACAGGTGGAGCAATGGGAGTTGCCGAACGTGTGAAAACTGAATACCCTCAATTCGATGTACGTGTGTCTATCCTGGGGCACTTGCAGCGTGGTGGTTCTCCTACGGCTCAGGATCGTATCCTGGCAACCCGTATGGGCGTTGGTGCGGTCGATGCTTTGCTGGATGACCAGCGTAATGTGATGATGGGGATACAGAATGACCAGATTGTATATGTTCCGTTCTCAAAAGCTATTAAGAATGACAAACCGATCAACCGTGATTTGCTGAATACACTGCGTGTGTCTTCTATCTGATCCGGTACTGAAGATAAAAAGAAAGCCCGTCGAATCAAACGATTCGACGGGCTTTCTTTTTATCTTTTGCGTTATTTCTTCGATAAGTTTTCGAGGAACAGATCCATCATCCTCTTGGCGGCAACGAATGAGCTGATTTCGTTGTTCAGCACCTGCTGCTCTGTATGGAGCAGCATGCTTTCAACTGCCGGATTATGATAGAATGTTTCCCGCAATGTATCGTTGATACTTTCATACATCCAGTACTTAGCCTGTTCATTCCGTTTGAAATTGAAATAACCGTTCTTTTTCGTGAACTCCATATATTCACCGACCATGTCCCAGATTTCCTTGATACCCAGGTTGTAGTAACCCGAATAGGTCAGCACTTTAGGAAACCATCCCGAATCTGCGGGTGGGAAGAGATGCAGTGCATTTTTGAACTGGGCGGCAGCCAGCTTGGCTTTATCGATGTTGTCTCCATCGGCCTTGTTGATAATAATACCGTCTGCCATTTCCATGATACCTCGCTTGATGCCTTGCAGTTCGTCGCCTGTTCCGGCCAGCTGGATAAGCAGGAAGAAATCGACCATGGAATGAACGGCCGTTTCGCTTTGTCCGACACCGACTGTTTCAACGAATACGGTATCGAATCCGGCTGCTTCACACAAGACGATCGTTTCGCGAGTCTTACGTGCCACGCCACCCAATGATCCTGCGGATGGGGAAGGGCGGATAAATGCATTCTTCTCGCGCGACAAAGCCTCCATGCGGGTCTTGTCTCCCAGGATGCTTCCTTTGGAACGTTCGCTGCTCGGGTCGATGGCCAGTACCGCCAGTTTGCGTCCTTCTTTGATCAGGTGCATGCCGAAAGCATCTATAGAGGTGCTTTTCCCGGCTCCGGGAACGCCGGTAATGCCGATGCGGACTGATTTACCCGCATGAGGAAGACATTTTTCAATGATCTCCTGTGCCAGCTGCTGATGTTCGTATTTTGCACTCTCGACCAGCGTAACTGCCTGGCTGAGGATGGTTATATTTCCTTTCAGTATCCCTTCGACAAACTCGGAAGGGGTATATTCTTTGCGTTGAAGTCTCTTTTTGAGGTAGGGGTTTACAGTCGGTACGTCGGCTACTCCCTTGTTTACCTTTAATCCTCTGTAAAGATCGTCGTTTTCGGGATGTTCCATAATTTAATTGATAATTGACAATTGACAATTAAGGGGCAACAACAATATTTCATTGTCAATTGTCCATTGATTTTACTTTTCTGCTGTTACCTTTATGAGGCGAACAGGACCGTTCGGGTCGTTACATACAATATTTACCAGTGCTTCCAGCTTCGTCTTTATTTCTCTCGGACGAACTGATATTTTGAATATAGCCGTTGTTCCCGGCTTCAATTCTTTTTTCCCTCCTGAAATATCGATCCGTTCATCATCGCAGGTGAAACTGTGTATGATAAGCGGTGACTTTCCGGTGTTGGTCACCTCTACAGTGCCGGTCACTTTCCCTCCGATCAACGGTATAAAGCTTCCTTTCTCCGGCAGCTTGCCGAAGTCGAGCAATGTTCCTGACAACTGGGCTACCGGGGCCTGCGCCTTATCAGCAGCAGTCAGTTTGCCGAAGTTATCGATGATATTGGCGGCTACGTGTACCTTTCCGGTTACTTCTTTTTGACCGATACTTTCGATCGTCAAAGGTATTTCTGTCGTAACCCTACCTTTTCTTTTTGCCGCTTTCGCGTCCAGCAACAAAGTGATTTCACCTACTTCGTCCGGAGCCAGTTGGGTCGGGCGCACTTCTACGGTCAGGTAGTGAGGCACTTTACCCTGGTGTATCGTCAGCGTTGTCTTTCCTTCATTTTTGACACTGATCTTTTCTCCCAGTGTATCGTCGGGGCGGACACTGCTGTACAGCACCGTTTTAGTCTGCATCTTCAGGTCACCTATCGAGTAGGGGAAAATCTGAAGCGGTATAAGCGGTTTCGGTGTTACGTTTCCTTTGATAGCCAGCGTATAGCTGCCTTTTTTACCATTGCTGAATATTGAGATCGTTTTGTAGAACGGGCCAGGACGTCCTTTGGGATTATAGGTCACTTTTACGTTTCCGGTCTTTCCCGGGGCGATGGGTTCTTTTGTCCATTCCGGTTGCGTGCAGCCACAAGAAGCAGTGATACGAGTGATGACCAGCGGACCGTCTCCCGTATTTTTAATAACAAAAGTATGACTGGCCAATCCATCCGCTTCGGCGATAGTACCGAAGTTATAGGTCAGTTCGTCTGCACTTATCTGAGCTCCGTTCTGTGCCGCTATATTAGCTGTTATCAGGAATAGGCAGCATAGAATAAAGCCCAGTCTTTTCATATTCAGCATTCTTTGTTTTTAGTTTAGCTTGTTGTAAATTAAATTACCTCTCCCCGTATGGTCAGGATGTAACTTCCGGTTTTACCGTTGCTGTAAACTGAAATTGTTTTGGAGAACGGTCCGGGACGTCCTTTCGGATCGTATGTTATTTTAATATCTCCGGTCTGACCGGGTGCGATCGGTTCTTTTGTCCATTCGGGGGTTGTACATCCGCAGGAAGCGATTACGCGGGTGATTACCAGCGGAGCTTCGCCTGTATTTTTAACTACAAATGTAGTGGATACCTTTCCATCGGCTTCTTTAATTTGTGCAAAGTCGTGAGAAGTTTGTTCAGCAGAAATAACTGCTTTTTTCTGAGCAGAAGCCATTCCTGTAGCAAGCAGGATTGCCATAAAAATAAAAATAATCTGTTTCATTTTACTTTTTATTTAGCTATTGTTTATTTTACAAAGATACATATTTGAATTGAGAATTGAGAATTGAGAATTGAAAATTACGCTCAGGTTGATACGATTATCCGCTGGTGGTACTGATATTCAGTCTCTCATTTTCAATTCTCAATTTTCCATATTCAATTAACCGTTAGCTTCTCGCTTTCCGTATGCGAAACAAATTCGGGAGCGTACAGGCATTGAATTGTACTGATTCCACCTGCATATTCTCCTGTACGTGTTACGTAAACAGGATATTCGATAACGAAAGTTCCTGCCGGCAGACGGTTAAAGAAGAAGTTCTCCGATACGTCTGTCGGTGACTGGTAATACATTACTCCGTCTCTGAATTTCGTTCCTGAAATCTGGTCGGCCGGTTCGAAACATCCTGCCCGCAAGTCTTTTAGGAATACATAATCCATTTCACGATCTGTGCGGATAGTCAGGCGTACTACCACTTTATCGCCTATGCGAAGTTTACCGTCGGTTACCGGCTGTATCTGTAGGCCGGTGCCGCTATTGCTTTCGATGAACAATTTCTTTTCAACGTTGAGTACACCCTTCTGTTTATCTACCTTATTTATATTTTCGAAGTACTGCTCATAGACAGCTCCCCAGGCAGGCGTATTTCCTTCCTTCCGAATGGAAATAGAATTTCTTTCGGAAGAAATTTCTTTTTCATCCAGTACGACCTTCAGATAACCGGTTGCCGTTTCACCTTCGGCAGTGCTGTATGTTTTACCTCCCCAGTCGACGGTGCAGGTATTGTTATCATTCAGCCAGTCGCTTCCGGTCAATAATAGGGCGTAGATCGCATTCAGTGTAGCAGGAACCGATTCCCAGTTCTGAGTACGTTTCTGGTTCAATAACCATTGCTTCATGCGGTCGGTATCTTTAGAGTCCGGCGATAAAGTATTGAATACTTTCATCAACAAGCAATGGGTATCGATCGGGGAGATAAAGAAACCGTTCTCTCTCCGGTTGTTCGCCCAATACATGCCCTGTTCGGTAGAGACGGTAGCCGTCTTACGCAACCAGGCAAGGATCTCGCTGGCCACTTCTTTTTTACCGTTCCGGTGCATCAATAGGGCAATTTCTCCTTTACCGTAAAGGTTCTGTTTATTCCATGTTTTTTCAGCCTGTGTCGTGTAGAAACGAATCGCTTCGCGGGCCTCACCCAGTTCAGGTATATCCCGGTAAGAGCTACGGACGAATAAAAATTCCAGTTGCAATGAGTTCGGTGAACTGGCCTGCCACTTTTTATCGACTTGTTGCAGGCGTTCGTAATCCGATTGCATCTGTTTGTCCAGATACCTGAGCGCCTTCATCTGCATCTCTTTTTCTTCTTGTCCGTATTGAACAGCACCCAGTTCTACCAGTTGCGACATTCCTTTCAGGATATGCAGTGTGATTTCGCGGCTGGGATAGAAACCTTTGAACCAACCCCATGCGCCGTCTTCATTCTGTTGCTTCAACAATTGTTGCAAAGCCAGTTCGCGTTGTTGGGCAGCACGATTCAGGTCGAACAATAAGGATAACCGTTGCTTCTGCTCTGTTTCGTTGTCGGCAGCCAGTACCCACGGCGTTTCTTGAAGCAGGATATTTTTCAGTTCCTGGTTCTTTTCCAAATTTGAATACAAGGTTGAAGCTGTTCCTCCCTGGGCCTTCCACTGGCTGATCACTTTCTGTATGCGCGGATTGGCAGTAGCGATATAGTTAGCCAGTGTGTTGCTGTAATACGAAGCGAACCATGAAATGATATTGTCGTTGGCCGGCTGCGTTAATGTCGGCAGGGCCTGTACGGCATACCAGATCGGGTTGGCTGTCAGTTCCAGCGTCATACTGAACGGCTTACGGGTTCCGGTAGATTGATTGCCGGATAACCGAATTTGCTTTTCGTTTTCTCCCATCAAGTAGAACGGCGTGCTTTCCGTAATAAGCAATTGGTTCGACAGAACCGGGATCAGGTGTTGTTCGCCATCGCTGCCTGAATCCGAGTCGGCTACGATACGGATTCCGATCAGGTTGGTTGTTTCCGGCACGCGGAATGTCCATGAAGCTGTTGTAATACTGTCGGCTGCCAGTGCGAATGCTTTTTGCGATTTGGTCAGGCAGATCACCGGCTGGTCGGTTGCCGGATCAAACAGTTCCAGTCTCACCCGTCCGGTGATAGACTCTTTCGAATTGTTTATCACCTGTGTGCTGACGGATACTTCATCCCCCTGGCGCATAAAACGCGGAAGATTCGGCACGACCATCAACGGCTTACTGCTGATCACTTCTTTTGTCAACAGACCGTATTTCATATCGGATGTATTGGCCACAGCCTGGAACTTCCAGGTTGTATTGCTTTCCGGTAAAGTGAATTGCAACTCTATATCTCCTTCTTTGTTCGTCAAGAGAGAAGGGTAGAAGAATGCTGTTTCATTAAAGTTCTCCCTTACCTGCAACATTGTTTCTTGCGGTGTATCCGCAGCACCTTCATCCATTTTCTGCGACTGTGAAACAACCGCATTTTCTTCCAGTACACCTCCGGTAATCGTTACGGCATCATCTAATATATATTCAACAGCTTGGGATTCTGCCATCATCGGGGCGGCCGACGATTTCATCATGATACCTCCGCCATAGGCTCTACGGTTTCTGAAATCCATAATGCCTTGCCAGTTCAAGCGGTCATACTGATAATCAGGTATATTAATACGATCAGGTCTTCCGGCATCATACATCATTTTCTGATCCATACCGGTTCCTGTATTAAAGAATGGAATGTTCAGGTAAACAGAACGTTCCGGATTGAAGTACCAGCTGAACGGTAAAATCTTATCCAGTGAGGCGTCGTACATGCTTGCCAGTACCTCTGCACTAACGGGAACGGAATCAGCATCCAGTATGCGGAATTTCCAGGTTTCCCGGCTACCCGGCAGCAGACGGTCGCGGAAGGTCGTCGGTTTAATAGTCAGACGGCGGTCCGGTTGCTGACGTTTGATTTGCGACTGGGTGGTGTACAACCTTCCGTTCTTTACGAAGGTGAAGCTGGCAACAATACCTTTTCCATAGCTTTCCAGGAATGGAATACGGAAAAGATGGTTCTCATTGTTTAATACCAACCGTTTACGTGAAATACATTTGCCATCCTGATACAATTCATAAAGGACATGAGCCTCTTTGTCGGATGTACCGAACAGTATATTGGCTTCTTCTCCCGGCAGGCAATCGGTCTTCTCATTCAATAACCATAGATGTGTGAATACCGGTGGTCGTTTATCTCGCAGACTATATAATATAAAGTCTTGTTGTGTAGTGGCTGGACGACCTTTTGAATCTTTGGCTTCCAGTTTGATGCGATAACGACCGGCAGCCAGTTTTTTGAATGCTTCTTTGTCGATGGCCTGTCCGGAAACGAATTTGCCGGCTCCGACCTGTTGTTCTTCTTTATATTCTTCCTGTCCGTAGAGGGTCTCTGTTCCTTTATCACTTAATTTATAGATTGTATAAGTACCCTCGATAGTTAGTTTCTCCCCGTTCAGCGTCTGTGCCGATACGATCGCATTAACAGAATCCTTGTCTATTTGTGAGGGGATATCGGTATTCAGGACGATACTGGTTTCTCCGACTGAGAACGTATAGGTTGCTTCCTGCGTCTCTCCGTTACTGTCGGTCAGGGTTGCTGTTACGATGTAACTCTGATAAGGGAAGAAGCTGTATCCGTTTGTCGATTTCTCCGGACGGAATTTGAAGGAGAACGTACCATCGTTGTCGATTGTTGTGGTTCCTTCTGCCACCTGTTCGTTCGTGTTACCACCAAAATAATTGCGCATCCAGAAAGGTTGCTTGTTAATACGGTAAGTCACTTCTCCGCTTTGCAGGGAAACGCCGGAGAAAGTCTGTGCTTTCCCTTCGATCGTCACTTGGTCGCCGAAAGAAATATCTCCTTTGACAGGCAATAGCTCGACAAAGAAAGTCGGGCGTTTGTATTCTTCCACACGTACGCTGGTGCTGGTATACTCGGTGGAAAGGGTGAACATTCCGCTAAGTGTCTGCTGAGGCAATGTAAACTCGCCGTTGAAAGAACCGAATTTGTCGGTCTTCAACTCTTTGGTTGCCACTTCTTTCCAATTGGCATCCCGTAAAGTGATCTTATAGGTTTCTCCTTCTACGGCGTATGGTGTTTCTGTATCGTTGACATAAGCTATACCTTTAAAATAGAGGTTTTGTCCCGGACGATACAATCCCCGGTCGGTGAACAGAGCCAGTTGCGGACGGACTTTTGTTTTATTTTGAATGAGCTGTCCGCCCGGATAAACAAGTGTCAGCATTGAATAAATATCTTCGCGGTGTGTAGCCTGATAACCCATCAATTCGCTTTGGCGGGGAAGAACGGCTAATCCGTCACGGTCTGTTTTCACTGTTCCCTGCTTCTGCAAGTTGCTGCGTTTTCCGGAATAGTAAACGACGGCGGCATCGCTTACCGGCTTTCCGCTCAGGTAGTCTGTCACCAGCACTTCGGTGGAACCGTTGGTCATATTACGTGAAACACTGGCCAGACGACTCACGCTGAACAGGTTGTTGGTCTTTATCTGCGTACCGGGCACCGTAATGATACATTCGTACAATCCCATATCTCCCATCGGGATAACAAGGCTTGTGTCCGACTCTGTGTATGTGTTGGGCTGTGATAAAGAGAAAGTAACCTCTTTAACGAGTGCACCGAGTGCCTGGCTGGTGTCTTTTACATTATAATAGGTTGTCTGCAAAGGTGTTTTCAGACTTTTGTATATACTAACGGTGATCTTGGGGATATTCCTGTAATTAACTTTCAGGTTCAACTCTTTTCCCGGATAGATCGTATTCTCTGTATTGACGCGTAACAGCGGATTTTGCATTTCCGCCAACCGATTCTTTAATAGGCCGATCCGTTCGTAGTTCGGGAAACGGGCAATTGTCTCCTTACAAATATTGTATTCTATTGTCTTGAGGGAATCCTGTTTTGCCGGATTGTTATAATCGCCGGCAGACATCAGTGCATTTAACCGGGCGGCAACGATTTCTACCGAGTAATCCTTATCGGCATACACTTTCTGCAAGCTGTCGAGAGCGGCCTGATAGGGAACTCTATCCTTTTCCTGATAAAGGGAAGGATATTTGAACGAAAGGTAATCAAGGGTGGTAAGTACCACTGCCTTTTTATCCGGTTGCGTATTCAGATAAGCGATTAGTTCTTCGTATATCTCTGTTGAGGGATCAATATCCAGGGCACGGAATGCCAGGAAATCATACAGGGTAGGGCGAAGGGCCGGAGTATCTTTCCCTGTTTCAAGGATTGCCTTGAATTCGGATACGGGTGTTTGCTTCAACAGGCCGGCCGGTTGCAGCGAAGCATTTAGTTCCTCCTTGATTTTTTGGGTGAAAAGATTGGAAGTCCATTCGCGGATATCTTCCGGAACGTAACCGACCAGGTCGGTCCGCTGGTTGATCTTCCACCGGTTCTGTATGTAATAGCGGTTGTACATTTCAGCCACCATCGAATGGAGTACGGCTGTCGAGGCCGGCTCTTTGCATTCGGCTGCATAGTTTTCCACTTCTTTAATAAGCGCAGGAAAGTCGTCCTCGTTCACTTCGAGTTGCTCTTTCATCCGGCCGATCAAAGCTTTGATCAGTTGCGGTGTGTTCTTACCTTGAATGGCTTCGGTAATCATTTTGCTTTCGTTTTTTGTTTGTGCCGCTGTCGTATACATGATAACTGCTGATAAACAGCACAGTATCAATGCGGAAACAATAATAGCTTTTATCTTCATATCTGTAATGGGTTTACATGTTAAACAACGTTCTTTGCTATATAGATACAAAGAAAGACTAAAAAGATGTAAACCTGTTGTTAATAAGGTGTAAACTTCAGTATGGGATACATCAAAGAAAATGGGTTTATATAATAGCAGACGATCAGACCGTCTGCTATTATATAAACCCATGAGCCCTGAAAGATATTAAATTATTTCTTACGGTGATAAGTAAGGAATGTATACGGATAAGCATGTTTGGCATCAGCCGGAAATTCCTGGCGTTCCACCTCTTCCCACATATCCCAGTTTACGACAGGGAAAAATGTATCGGCATCCTTAAACTCTCCGTGTACGCGTGTGATGTACATCTTGTCTGCGATACGTAACGCCTGACGATATACCAAAGCACCGCCAAGGATGAATATTTCATCTTCTTTTTCGCAGATATCCAATGCAGCGCCCATTGATTCGCAGGCAAAGCAGTTTACAAAACCTGCTTCCGGCATAGTAGTCAGGATCACGTTCTTCCGGTTGGGAAGCGGTCCTTTAGGCAGAGATTCGAATGTTTTACGTCCCATGATCACGGCATGGCCGGTGGTCAAGTCTTTGAAACGTCGCATGTCGGCTGGCAGACGCCATAACAACTTGTTGTTTTTACCAATCGCGTTGTTCTCTGCAATTGCGGCAATGATTGAAATTGTACTCATAAACTTATCAATTTATATAGTCTGTTTATACTCTCTATCTCTTTAATTGTCTATTCTCCATTGTCAATTGTTCAGACCGCCACTTCCCCTTTGATATGAGGATGCGGGTCGTAGCCGGTCAGGTTGAAATCTTCAAATTTGAAATCGAAGATGCTTTTTACATCCGGATTAATCTCCATCCGGGGGAGAGGACGCGGTTCGCGGGTAAGCTGTAGTTTTACCTGTTCAATGTGGTTGCTGTAGATATGTGCATCGCCCAGCGTATGAACGAAATCTCCGGCCTTCAGTCCTGTAACTTGTGCCATCATCTGCAGTAACAGTGCGTAGGAAGCAATATTGAAAGGTACGCCCAGGAATATGTCGGCACTGCGCTGATACATTTGCAGGCTCAGCCGTCCGTTTGCCACATAAAACTGGAAGAACGCATGACACGGCGGAAGGTTCATGTTTTCCAGGTCACCCACATTCCAGGCACTGACAATGATCCGTCGGGAATCCGGATTATGTTTGATCGTGTCGACAGCTTCACTGATCTGATCGATGGAACCTCCCTTGTAGTCCGGCCATGAGCGCCACTGGAAACCGTAGATATGTCCCAGGTTTCCGTCAGGGTCTGCCCATTCGTTCCAGATACGCACGCCATGTTCCTGAAGATACTTCGCATTCGTATCTCCCTGCAGGAACCAGAGCAGTTCGTATATGATCGACTTCAGATGCAGTTTCTTCGTTGTAAGCAGAGGGAATCCCTCTTCCAGATTGAATCGCATCTGGTGGCCGAAAACACTTTGTGTACCGGTCCCGGTACGGTCTTCCTTCCTGACACCTTCGGCCAATACGCGATCCAGCAATTCTAAATATTGTTTCATTTTTATCTCTCTAGTAGCTTACAAAAATACGAAAGGGATTTGTATTAAACAACAGGTATGTTTTAAAATGCCTTTTCATCCGTTTACACATTGTAATGAGACGGACGTTTTTGATAGGCTAAATGATAGGTAAAAAATATTGTCTGGTAGGGTAATATCATTTATACGGTATACTAGTCTGATTTAGCCGCCCGGCTAGTGACAAAATGATAATCGGGGGATGGGGAGTAGTGTGTATCTTACGTTTATATAAAAGCTGAAAAAATTATATTATACAATTAAGGGGAATGGGTAATTTTGGATATATATTTATTAATATTAAAGTACGCGTACGTTAGTTTAATGTGCTTCCGGAGCCTGGATCGACCACAAAAAAAGATATGCAAATAAATAGACTAAATTCTTGGTATGGAATAAATATCAAAGGCGGATGCCCGATTTCGAATGACTAAAAAAAACGTTCCTTTTTTTCGTTCAGCAAAAATACGCATTCCTTTCGAACCTGCAACCCTTTTCAGAACTTTTTTCACTTTTCTATCTGCTTTCTTATCAGTACGATACGGAAACAAGGACAAAATACCCGCTTTTTGTTACAAAAGTAAAAGAATCTTAAACGACTGACTAGAAAAAAGGAACGTTTTAGCTCGTCAAATCGGCAATCGACGGGTAAAAAGGATGCCGATATACAGGCATTTAACAGTTCCGTTAAAATGCTTTTTCTTGTGTCCTACGGGGTTAGGCGGCTGAAATGAGCAGAGAGAGGCTAAATGAGAGGAAAATAATCAATTTGAGTATAGATCATAATTTTATTAATTAAATGTTTTACGTATGAGAAAAAGTACTTTGGTAAAAGGCGGGTCGGCCGCTCTTTTATGTGCTATGGCCTTTTATGGTTTGTCTCCGGTGCTGAATGCGGCAGGGGAAGACTATACCAATATTAAGGCTAAATGGTATGAAGCAGTGAACACTGAAAGCGCGTGGAATGATGAGGCGGACCTTATTGAAGGCTCGATTCATTTGAAACCGATCGACAAGGTGAATGTTCACGATCATTGGGAAGCTAATTCGACTTCTTATGGCAATTATGAGTCGATGATCGACTTTACAAAGATGAATGCAGGTTTGATGAATGGTGTTTTCGTAACCTTCTTCAATCTGGATGAAAGTGATGGCTCTAACTATCTGAGGCCTTTTACCGGAAAGTATCTGGAGATGGCTTATTCGGATATTAAGAATCACGAAGAAATGAACACGGCCGAATATCTGAAATTTACAGATGACAAAGGCAATACTGGACTAGGTATTTATCAGAACCAGACTGCCAGTTCACGTGTAGACTTCCTGTACAGCACAAAAGGCTTGACAGGTGTTGAAAGCGTTGAAATGGACATTCGTGCTTTTGGTAATACAGACCTGGTAAACCGTACGATCGACTGGACATATGACGTATATGTTTATGATCTGGCAGGTGAATTTGTAGGTCAGATGGTTACAGACCGTGAAGTTTTCACAGCCAGCAACCATGAAATAGCAACAGCCCATACGCATCATATTAAAGCGCATGTTTCTGATGCCAATAATACGAGTGCTGATTCATGGCAGCAGGGCTCTTTGGACAACAAGATGATCATTGTTATGTTCAGAGGTGCTAAATCGGTTGCTGACGATGCAGTAGAATCTACAGGTTCGAAGAACACAGAACCGTTGACAGTATTCACAAATGCAAGATTGGCGTTCAATCGTCCGAGCGTTGCTTTCGGTGCTGCAAATACAAAGATATTTGAAGCCGGTGCCGGACGTAATACTTCTTGCGCTCCTGATACATTGACAACAACAGTAGATCTGTGGAATACATTGTATAAGAACAGCAAGTCAAACAATGAATATACTGCCACTTTCGGTAGTAGTACGACTCGCGATGTTCTGGCCTTTATCGATCAAACTCAGGCTCCGAAAGAAGAGTTGGCATATTATGAACTGAATGTTGAATATCCGTTTATCGTTGATAAGATGGAAATCTCTCAGATGGGTGATATGTCGAAAGTTGAGGGTTGGGTATCTTTGGATGAACTGGCAACAGATTCACCTAACAAAATTGTTAGAAAAGGTACACCGGGTGTAGATAAGAAAGTTACCTATCTGATCCCTCGTGAATTCTTCGTTCAGACAGATGCTAGCGACGATCGCGATTGCAAATCAAGCGCTCGTTTCACTTATTACTTCGCTCCTCAAGAAGTAAAAGCATTTGAAAAATCTAACTATATTTGGTCTACTATCACAGCTGAAGCTTCAGATACAGCTCGTTATGCACTTCAGGCTACTTCTGTTCCTGAATATAACGAATTGAACGATCTGCACTTCGACGAATATCTGGATTTCAAGACTGCAAAAGTTAGCTTCAAGAACCTGCCTTATTTCAATTCATTCGACAACGGTCGTTACATGGATGAAATGCATTATGGTGAATTATTGCTGGTTAACCGGACAAAAGCTCCTAGACATTCAACCGATCGTTACGATGACGATGTGAATATCAAAGGTTGGAAGATCGTCTTCCTTGATGATGATAATAAGAAAGACTCTACTTATGTGCCGGGTCGTTATCTGCCGATGACAGTTCACGGACAGAGCTATATTGACTATGCTGCATGGCTGGAAGAACATGGTTGTCCGGAATGCTGCATTGAAGATGAACCGGAAGTGGTTGGTACTTATGCAACAGTAAAAGTAATCGACTGCTCAGGTAATATCTATCCGAACATCGTTAGCGTTAACGCTATCTTCAAATATCACCGTGGTGATGTAAACATCGGCGACGACGAGTCTAAATATGTAAATGAAACATATACTATCAATCCGGCTCTGACTTACGATGCTTCTATCGCAAGATATTTTGAAAATGGAGAAGTATTGGCTAATACGACTTATACTTACACCGGTCAGGATCTGATGGATAAGGTAGGTGGTGCAGTTTATTCAGGTCCGATCAAGGTCTTCGGTAACAATACATTCGTATGGTTCCAGGATACTGACCAGTCTCTGTTAAGCCACGCTATGGGTGTTCTTAGCTCTGAATTCCTGAAATATTTCGAACGTATCGACCGCAAAGATTTCTTCTTCGCTCCTTACGACGAATGGGATAACTACAAATATGAGTCAAGACCTCACACTGTTAAGATCTTCGCAACAGGTTTGAAACCGGATGTTCCTGGTGGAAAAGTTGCTTCTATCAAGGTCTTCAAAGAACAGTTCTCTAAAGGCGAAAGCTTCGACGATGCAGTTTATCATACAAATGCGTTCATGTTCACAGGTGAAAGCCTTGACTTTGCGAAAGTATATGTGAAGAAAGGTACTCAGGAAAGACCGATCGAAGAATATAGCGGTGCTACATTCGGCAAATTTATCGGTATGAGCATAGGTGATACTTTGATCTACAAGGTAGACCTGGATAATGACTATGCAGTACAGTACGTAGAAGAAAACGGTCTTGATATGACTGTTAAATATGTACCTTACAACGACGTGAACCTGCTTCCGATTGAAAAAGAATATTGGGATTATTGCTGCTTCGAAGGCACTCCTAACGTATTCAATCACGTAGCTCAGTTCGGTGTAACTGCTTCTAACAAGAAAGGTTGGAACGAATTTTATACATTCGGTACTACCGACAGAGGTTTGACAACAACAATGAATGCGGATAAGATCATCGGTTCATATACAAGCTTCTATTCATTCCTGACTCAGCAGTTCGGTTCTTGCAATGACTGCGGTAGTGGCGGTTATCCGAATGCAAACTATAGTAGTAGCATAGGTAGCTCTGAAGGCAACTGGGTTCCTGCTCCGAACCTGATCTATAACGAAATCTTCCGTAAGGATTACAAGACTCGTTATGTAAATACTTGCTATCCGGTACGCGACGGTCAGTTCATCATTTCCGGTTTGAACATTACTGAGCCGGTTGATATGGATGTATTCTCTAACAAGAAAGGTGCTTTCGATTATGAAGTAACAGTTCTTGCCGACCTCAATGGCGAACCTTATGGTAAAGTGGATACAGTAGGTACGACAGTTCAGATCTCTCCGAACAAATACGGTGAAGTATTGGCTCTTGTTTCTGCTAAGTTCGATCCGAAAGATCGCGATGGCATTGCAATGACTATCGATACAATTACAAGTGGTGCTGAAAAAGGTATGTGGGCTCGCTACTATGCGAAAGACTCTATCCGTCTGGCTCCGCAACAGCATGCTTCTGACGTTGAAAGATGGAACCGCGTGTACTTCTTCGACCTGGATGATTACAAACATAATTTGACATTTGAAGATGAAAAGTGGAAACACTTCGGTATCTGGGCTCCTTACGGTGTTAATATTACCGATACGCTGACAGCTACTATCAAGGGTGACGTGAAAGTTCCTGAAGTATGGTATAGCTCTGACGCTGCTGGTAAGAACAGAATCGATGCATTCCAGTTCGGTGTTGTAAATGGTGGTGCTTCTAAAGACTCGGTATTCTATATCCAGGGTCGTGACCTGCCTCATTACGGTACTACTGTGAACGATACGGATCCTAAGGTTGAACAGGAAATCAACTTGTTGAGCGCTTCTGACTTGTTCACATTCGGAACAAATAAATCAAAAGAAGTGAAACTGTTCATCCGTGAAAAATCAATGGAACTGGCTGGTACAGTTGAGGAAGCTCCTTATATCTATACAGGTGCTGCCGGCGAACTGGTTAAGAATGTTCTTCGTGGTGACGTAGCTGCCAAGATCGATATTCGTGCAACTCCGAATGTAGAAGATCTGTGTGACGTAGAGAATAAACTTTCTCTGGCTGCAGTATGTGACGTTCAGCAGGATCTGCCGCTGGTATTCACTGCCGGTCTTGAAATGCCGTATATCAAAGATATGGAACCGGGTGACGTTGGTGGTAGCGATGCTCGCATCAAATGGACAGCAACTCCGGGTGCTCAGTACTATCAGGTAGCTGTAGGTCGCTTCACTCCGAAGTATACTTCTGAAGATGTATTCATGTCTGAAGTACGTGCTGACGATGCAAGCAAGACTATTTGGGTTGAATTGTTCAACGCAACAGGCGATGTGATTCACCGTGATAATAAAGTTAACTACTGGTTGGAAGTAACTAAAGAATATACGGATGCTGCAGGTGCACCTAAGAAGGAGGTAACTAAGGTAAGCGTAGACAACTTCGAACTGCAAGGTAATACGCAACCGATCGACAGAAACTGGGGTTATGCTCCGATTGCCCATCAGATGGACAACATGGATCTGACTACAGACATCACGAAACCGGTTAAATATACAATCCGCCTGATGGAAGGATTCCAGACAGACGCTCATCAGATCGACATTTATCTGTTCGATACTCCTGCAACATGGATGGTAAGAAAACCGGTACAGGGTATGCCTATTAATGGTGGTGACTTCAATACAGGTGACTGGAGAACTGAAGTAGGTTCATTGCCTACGGCTTATTACGAATGGCAGGATGATATCAACTTCGACGGTGAAGAATCGTTCAAGGTTGCTGCAACTGCAACATCGATAGCTGTTCATAACCTGATCCCGCAGACAGCTTACACTGCACGTGTTCGTGCATTCAACGAGTGTGTCGGTGGTGAAGAAATGATTCCGTCAGAAGACTTCTATGACTTCGCAACATCTAAGACTGCTACCTCTACAGGTGACATCTACTTCGATGAAGCTGAAAAACATAATCCGGTTTCTAACGAATCTATCAATACAACTGACGTAACAGTTCTGGGTGGCCAGGGTAAGGTAACGATCCTGAATGCTGCTAACAAGAAAGTTGTCATCAGTAATGTATTAGGTCAGACCGTTGCCAACACAACGATCACTTCTGACAATGTTACATTCAACGCTCCTGCAGGAATCGTGGTTGTAGCTTTGGAAGACGGAACAATTGTTAAGGCAGTCGTTAAGTAAGACATGAATAACTATTGATATAAAGAAGTTTATAATCAATAATTTCTAATAGCCGCGTGGCGGATGTAGAGACGTTGCTTGCAGCGTCTCTACCTGACACCAATTAACCTGCGAAGGCGAAAAGGCGGGTATTAATACTAAAGTAATGAAATATAAATTCTTCCGCCTTAGCTCTGTGAAGAATGAAAGCGGATACAAACCCTGGCGGAGTCTATTTGTCAGGGTTTGTATTATGTTTTATGCAGACTTGGTTATAAGCACTTACTGTCTATTGATTGAAGTATAAACAAATTAAAATAATTGCGTATGAACAAAGTATACTTAATCGATGTGAGTAGGCGACTACTTATATTCGTACTATTATTGGGAGGGTATATCACACAAGCAGTTGCAGCAGACATTTATGTCCCCGTAAAAGATGTCCTGTCGTTTTATCAAGGAACGGAATATGCTAATAAAGTGCAGCTGGAATCCCATATCCAAAGTTTATTGCAGGATGCTGTTAGTGGAACAGCGATCATTTCGGAGGTTGTAGTTCAGAGAAATAATGGAACTCTCCCTCCTGCTGAATTAGGTGTTAACTCCTTTAGTTATACCTTTAATATATCTGGAAGTTCCGGTGACTTTGCTTTTAGGCGAACAGTCGGTGATGACCTGATTTCTCCAACTTCGATTCAATTAACTGGTAATACTGTGAATATTGCCGTGTCTAATGCTATCGAGATCAAGGCCCGTCAGGCTGTCGGTAATCTGAATTTCCCGGCAAACTGGGGTAATTATGTGTATGGAACGCCTATCAGTGACCTGAATACCAAAATACAGGTATTAGGTATGTCCGGGGTATCGATTACTGATGCTTCGGTTTTCCTGGTTAAAGACGGTTTGGAAATACAATATACAGGCAATAATAGTCTGGAAGCGGGAGAATATGACGTAGTGGTTACGTTCCCGCCGACTGAACAGTTTGCCTATTCTCCCTCTCTGAGTAACTGTACCCAACAAGCTATCGGTTCTTACATTTCTACAGTAAAGCTGAAAGTAAAAGAGAAACCGATCAACAATACCGTATTCCCTGTATTTGCAGAAGGAGTAGGCGGCCTGGGCAAGATGGCTGCAAACACAAATCTGATCAGGGCGAAGAATCAGATCAATAACAACATTAATCCTTCCGACTTTATCTCTGAGATAAAGGTCTATTCCGATGCCAATTTCAGCAATGAAGTAACAGCGGGCAAACTGGTCCCGGGAGCTGTATACAGCTATCGCGTCGTGCTTCTGCCGAATTATGGTAAAGGTAATAATGTGTCGGCCAGTGTTGGAGGTGCTACGATCAACTTCAATACAGCACAGCATAGTTATGATATCGTAAATGCGATTTCGGTTGAAAAGAATACGTTGGCAGTAAAATTGCCGGACTTCATTTCCAGCCCGATCCGTATCGGCGACTATAACGATAATGCTGCAATGGCAACGATGCTGAAACAACTGATCCAGGATATCAATCCGGATATGGTCGACCAGAACCTTGTTCCGAAGGTGGATATCACCGACGGTACGGTTTCTTCTTCTATGCCGGACAATAGCCTGTTGGGTTATAAGGTAACCGTACAAGGCGATCTGACAAAGACCGGTTTGACTTTTGTAACGAATGGTAATGTAGCTTCTACAAACCTGACTGTCAACGGTAATGTTTGTTCGTTCAAAAATTCACTGTTGTTCGTAACTACATTGCCTACAACCCATTCTTTGGCTTATCCGGGCAACTATCAGATCGACTACGAAAAAGATATGCTTCCGAATGCGGTCATCCGCCGTATCAAGAGCGACTTACTGGTTCGTAATGCAGGTGTATTAGGAAATGAAACATTCATTGTTCGCCTGATCAATAATGACCTGAGCAATAAGAATGCAATCGCAGAAACAGACGATTCGTTCGGCTATAAGATCATTATCACCAAGAGTGCAACTTTGCAGGAAATAGAAACACCGACCAACCAACGGATCAACGTGGTTGATAAAGGTACGACTATTGAAATCACTTACTCAAAGAGTATCGCTATCGTTCCTCGTCCGGCTATCGACTTCACATTCGGTGAATATACCGTTCAATATGTGAAAGATATGACCTCAGCACAGGTGGCGGAAAAGGTACGCGAATACATCTATCTGGCAAATCCGTTTATTGCAGAGTATATAACGAATGTACAGATCACCAATAACCGGATCAGAGAAAATATGGGTACGGCTACCTACCGGGTAACGTTAAGTGCTGACCTGGATGTTCTCTTCTCGGAAGTAACCGTGAACGGACAGCCGCATAGCTCGACTACATTTGAAGGTACTGTAAACATCACTCCGCGTCCGATCGCAAAAGTGAAACTGTATAAGTATGAGTTCAAGAAAGAAGGCGCATCCGACGATATGATCGCAAAAGCGATCCTGGCTGACCTGCTTTTGAAGAACCCGGATATGAAGGGGGCTTATATCTCCAGCGTAACATTAGTACCTGCCATCGGCAGAGATCTTTATTCGTATACTGTCGTATTCAATCCGAATGACAATATCCAGAAGATCGAAGTATCTAATGAAGACGGAGGTCTTATTATTCCGATAGAATGGGGAGGTTATACAACGGCAACTTATCTTCGCTCGGTACGATTAACCGACAACGGTCAGTCGTTGGCGGAATACCCGCTTCCGATCAATGTACAACTGCCTCTGTGGGAACGTCCGTTCGGACAGACTGCCGACGAGTATGCACAAGACTTGTTGAATGATTTCAGGCTGACTCCGGGTGCAGACCGCGTAACAGTTCCTGACCTGAATAACTGGGGTGTGAAAACATATCTGATCAACAACGAAACTTCTACGGGAGACGTTCCGGTACGTATTGCCGGCGAAAGTTATCCGCAGGTATCCGACCTGTATGGTTACGAAGTGGTTGCTGGCGCTAATACCCAGTTCTCCGAATACTATACATTAAATTATACGGCACCGTCCAGCATTCACCTGACCAGGAACGGTAACGATGTGATTGCCAAATTGGCTCTCCGTATAGTAAAAGCAAAACGTACGCTTACTTTACCGGAAGTGAATGTCACTTATAATGACATCAATACGAAAGTCGCTTTACTTGACTCCGTAAAGAAAGCAGTGCTGGAAGATCCGGCTAATGAAGAATTTTTCGAACTGGTAGCTAAGACAGGTGTTAAACCTTTGAAGAGCTTTACAGTTACTATCAATAATATAGAAGAAGAAGGAACAACCGTTGCCGGGACCTATACTTATTCGGTAGCATTCGTTCAAAAGGTAACGGATAATATCGAAATAAGAGAAGCAGGTCCGAAGACATTGGTTGTCGGTCAGGCTCCGGTTGTCTTTACATTCCCGACAGATATTACATATCGTTATGGAAAACGTAAAGTGGCTATCGAAGCTGACATCCTCAGTCAGTTCCTGGCAGCTAACGAAGGTCTGTTAAGCGCATATACCTGCTTCGAAAATCCGGCAGACCTGTTCAAGGTTATGTTGACTAGTGCTGATTGTTCAGCAGAAGAAACAGAAACGTTGCCGAAGAACGGTGATTACGGTTACAGAGTAGATGTACTTGATGCGAACCTGTTGTCGAACTTCCTGCTTGACAACCAATTCGGCAGTAACTTCCATAATGTACAGAACTCTGTTCAGATCGGTCAGCGTAAACTGACTATCACACTGCCTACTTATCTGGCCGCTACAGCCGAAGAAGAAACAGCCGCGAAAGCTGCATTTACATTCGGTAAAGCGACAAAGGCAGAGATCGAGCAAATGATCTACGATGATATCGTTGCTTTGAATGGTGCGAAGATCAAGAGTGATTATACATTGGCAGTCAGCCTGGTTACTACCAAGGCGCAATTGGATAAAAATAATCCTGTAATCGGCGACTACAACTATACTGTTGAACTGACCTCAGCCGATTATATTTTCGTTTATCAGATCGAAGGTGCTGAAGTGACTGACGGACCGGGTACGGATGTCGTTACTGCTGTCAACGCAGTGAAGGTGGTTGCTCCGGGTGTCGTTGTGACATTCAACGAAGAAAAGCTCGAAGGTGTCTGGACGATCGTTGCCGGTAAACCGGTATATGAGCTGACCAACCTGACACTGGCAAGTGACGATTATGGATTTACCTTGATTTCTATAAAGGAAGATCCGGAGAATCCGACACCGGCCATGACAGCTGCACGCTGGAACCAGTTGTTCAAGAACAATAAGTTACATTGGGCATTGTACCGTAACAATAAACTTCAGTTCCACGGTAATACATTAAACAGTGTCCTGGTCGACTCTGTAAAGAACAATGTTACCCAGGGTAATTATAAACTTCGTATCGTAGACGCTTCGACATTGAAAGCAGCTATCGGTAACTTCGAAATCCAGTTGGATGCCGATCTGGCTAACCTGAAGGTGACTCCGGCAACAGTAGAAGTGAAAGCGGCTAAAGATGCTTATACAAAAGTGTACGGCACGGTCGTTACTAAAGATACCGATCTGAATGCGAAACTTGTATTTGCCACAGAACCGAAGCTGACCGCAGCTAAACTGCTGGCAGAAAAGAATGTGATCGACCTGTTTGAAACGGTAGATCCGCTCGATACAGACGTTTATGAAGCAACCGCTCCGGTAGGCGACTACCAGATCCGTGCAATCGAAGCAAGGGTGAAAGAGCTGTTTACTCCGGTTATCGGCGTTAAGTTCGTGGCAAGCGAAACGGAGGCTAAAGTATCTGTTACCCCGGTTCCGCTGACGGCAACCGACTTAACGGTTAAAGTATCCGTTACACGCGAATATGGTGAAGAAGCAACAAATGCTGATGTATATGCAGAAGTTTCGGGTAACTTATCCAAAGCCTTCCAGGCAGAGATCACCCAATTGCTGAATGCAGATAAAGTAAACCGTACAAGCTGGCTCGACCTGTCGGGCGTTAACAAGAAGACAGACGTCGGCACATACGAGTTGCGCTTTACATCTTCGGCAGCTACCCGGATCGCAGCCCTGCTTCCGAACTTCGATATCTCCGCTGCTACGCTTATCAACGCAGGCTTGACGGTAACGCCGGCTCCGCTGACCGTACGTGCGAAGAGCTACAACCGTCCTTACGGTGGTGGTAACCCGGATCTCGAAATCGAATACATCGGTTTGAAGAATAATGAATATGAAAACCTGGCGGATGTATTCTCTGTGATGCCGAAGATCGCGACAGATGCGAGATCCGACTCACGTGGTACATACGATATCTACTTCACGGTAAAAGGGGAAGCACGTAATTATACGGTAACTCACGAAAACGGAACCTTGTCGATCGATAAGATCCGCCGTACAATCATCTGGCCGGAAGATCAGCGCAACCTGGTAATCCCGGTAGGTGAAACAGTTGAGTTATCAGCTTACCTGAAATCGGAAGCCGACGGTAAACCGTCTATCTACGATATCCGTTACGAACTGTCGGGCAACGATCGCGAACGCGTGATCCTGTCTGAAACAGCAAGAGGCGTTTATGCAGTAACCGGTAATGTACGTACGGAAGGTGACAACTATGTGACCATCACAGTATTTGCCGATGGCGATGATACCTACGAAGATGCCACTCCTGTAACCGGAACGATCAAAGTAATCGCTCCGGAAGGTGATGCAGCCAAAGTAAATGTAATCATCTCTAATGTGACCAGCATTTACGACAGCAACCCGAGAGCAGTAAGCGTAAAGGTAACCGACGTGGAAACAGGTGAGGCAGTGAAAGACTTCAGCATCTATTACGAAGGCGACCAGTTAGGTTCTGTTCCGACCCTGTATCCGTCTACCCAGGACGCTCCGACAGACGCCGGTGTATATACTGTAACGGTGAAGGCAACGCTCGGTTCCGTCACTTATTCTTACACCGCTAAGAACAAGATGGTGATCGCTCCGAAGCCGGTTGTGGTAACAGCCCGCAGTTTCAATATCCGGTACGGTAGCGAACAACCCGCTTACGCAAATGCATACGATTATAACAAGAGTGACTTCCTGAACGGCGAAGACTTCCTGGTTGGCCAGGCTCCGGTTGTTCGTCTGATAGGATACAACGGTAAAGCCGGCTCATATAAGCTGACTCCGTATTCTGCTCAGGACTTCGGTCGTAACTATGTGATTACTTATGTGTCCGGACTGTTGAATGTCAGTAAGGCTGCCGTGACTATCCAGGCTGATGACAAAGAAACTGTTTATGGTAAGGATCTGGAAGAACTGACCTACACGGCTACCGGCTTCGTGAACGGTGAAACGCTGAAAGACCTCGGTTTCGCTCCGCGTATCAGTTCGACTGTAACACGTACATCGGATGCAGGTGTTTACCCGATCACTTTCTCTGATAATTATACATCTGATAACTACGAAGTTTCTTATGTAGACGGTAAATACAACCTGCAGGCTGCTTCACAGAAGATAAGCTGGAGCCCGGAAACTACAATAGACGTAGAAGGTGGTGATGTGGTTCTTACGGCTACTGCTTCAAGTAAACTTCCGGTTACATTCAATTCGTCTAACGACGCGGTTGCTTATGTAAATCAGATCGGCGACGCATGGATACTGACTCCGGTTACTTCCGGTACGGTAACGGTTACAGCTATGCAGCATGGTAATAAAAACTACAACGCTGCTGAACCTGTGGTGATAACATTCCTTGTGGAGGATGAATATCTGTCGGTAGGCAATGAAAACCTCGTCGTTGCAGACCAGATCGATGTATATCCGAGACTGTTTACCAATACTGTCACAGTGGCTGCTCCGTCTGAAATCAAGCAGGTTGAACTGCTGTCGATGAACGGAACATTACAGACAGTTATTCGCAAACCGGGATCTGTTATTGATCTGTCGACATTTGGATCAGGCATCTATCTGCTCAATGTAACATTGGAAGACGGAACATTCAAATCAGTGAAGATCATTAAGAAGTAACCTGTAAAACTAATTTAGTATGAAGAAATATATTAAATCAATATTCACATCGAGGAAGCAGCTTATGCTGCTTCCCCTGATGCTTGTTTCAGGCGGTATCATGCAGGCGCAAACGGCTGTACCCGATACTGTGTACGTAAGCTTCAATACGAATACTGCGCTGACAATGACTTATGGTGACAACCTGAGTACGGCTGCCGCGGGTATCAGTGAAGCCAGTTTCAACTATTTCTATGTGAATGGGGATGGAAGTGAATACGGAAGTGTTGGCTCCGGAGTATCATTCAAGTCTCCGGCACAGGCGATCGACATCCTGAAGTTTTCGGCTATTCCGACAGTGAGCGGTGGCGAGACATTAGGTTTCGTAGCCGATAACCTGACTGAATATTTCCAGTATAATAACAATCCGAATGTAGTATTCTTTGTCAGCAACCGGGCCGGTGCTTTTACCAGCCAGCCTTTAACGGTGAACCCGGCTACATTGAATATCGCAGCCCGCGACACCAGCCGTTTCTACGGTGATGAGAACCCGGCTACGCCCTGGTCTGCCAAAGACTTTGTGTTCAGTGGTTTTGTGAATGGCGATACGGAAGCGATCTTTACCAATTCGCAGGTGAATGTCTTACCGGACGTTACGTATAGCGGAGCAGATAAAAACTCGGTACCCGGTACATTTGTAATCGGTATGAGCGGGGGACAAGCTGCCAACTATACACTGAACTTGCAGGTTTGGTCGGATGCCTGGCCCGATGGTAGAGGGTTGCTGACAGTTAAGCAAGCCCCTCTTACCTTTGCTGTCCCCGACAGTGCCCGTTTGTATGATGATGCAAATGTGAAGAATATCTCCGGAAAAGAACTTCTCATCACAGACGGAACTTTGAAGAACGACCAGACACTGGAGGCTTTGTTCGGTAATATCAAATTGCCGGTTACTCATACAGCAGTTTCCGGTGCATTGGGCGCAACCAAAAGTGATGTAGGAACTTATAGTTATGAGTTGAATGCAAATGCAGCTAACACGGTTGCAACCACTCTTTCTAACTATGATATCCAGGCAATCACCGCCGGTAAATACGAAGTGAAGAAAGACACAATCACTATCACCGTATTCCCGGCAGAAGCAGAAGTCGTTATCAACGACAAGCCGGTTAAGGTGATGCATAAGGTGTATGGTGAACCTAATCCGGATGGTTATTTCTATCTGACTAAACGTCTGGAAGAAGGTAGTGCTCCTTCGTACGCTTTCTCGAAAGCAGCTGAGGCAGTAAACTATATCTCCGCAACGGCCGAAGGCGACAGAGGTTTCAAAGTGGCTCCGCTTGCCGGATACTTCGATTATGAAGGACGCAAGGCTACCGAAAAGACCGAAGTAAACCTGAAGCGTGAGAAACCGAACCAGAAAGATGACAGCTTGTATGTCGCCAAGGTAGACAATGCAGACAAAGTATCTTCTCTGAACTACGCTTTCAAAACAGTAGACGGAACCTTCCTGATCAACCAGCGTCCGCTGGCCATCTGGAAAGTGATCGTAGACCGTATATATGGTGAAGCCGATAAAGATACGACCTGGACTTTCGAACCGAACGATGCCGAAAAGAAACGCGGCCTCGCCAGCTTCGATATTAAATATCAGACAACAACTACTCCTGACGACATTATCGACTTCATGCCGAAAGTAGTCGTTAAGCCGGTTGCTGCCGATAATACCCTGCACGCAGGTTCTTACAACGACACCCTGCATATCAAGGTCATTACCGAAGATAAAACAATCCAACCGCCGTACGTGGCAAAGGATCGTAACTATAAGCTGATTATGAACACACTGGTTCCGGGCACAATGACGAACGACAGTGTACGTCTCGAAGTTGCCAAAGCTCCATTGATTATCCGTCTGGATACCATCAAGAGAGCATTCGGTTCGGCTGATCCTGAGTTCAACAAAGCGGAAGTCCAGAAAGAGTTTATCTCTTACGAAGGCTTCAAATTGGATGAATCGGCCAACAGCCTCGACTCTACGGCTACCGTTGCTGTCGGCAACCGTATCAAGAACCTGGTTATCAACAACCGTCCGGAAGGTATTCTGCCGGTAGGAACATACGAACTGACAGGTATTACCGAACTCAACAAGGTAAATCCGAACTACGAAATCACCATCGTAGGCAAAGCCCGTTATCAGGTATATCCGGATAATAGCTATGTAATGGTTTGGACTCCGATACAGAACGAACTGATCGTGGGCGACCTTGTACGTCTGAATGCAGTCGTTAAACAGGGATCGACCGTAATAGCCGAAGGCTCCCAGATCGTTTACGAATCATCCAACCCGGCTTTGATCCAGGTGGAAAAGGTAGAAAGCATCTGGTATCTGCGTGCGAAAGCATTGACAGGCGACGAAGGCGTAACGATCACTGCCCGCTACAATGCAGAGTCCGGACAGGAAGAAGCCTTGAAGTCGGAAGTATTCAAAGTCTTGCGTCTGAAGAATGAAGCAGACTTCAACGTGATCCTGGGTAACATGGTATTCGATTACGACGGAACCGGCAAAGAAGCCGATGTGAAGCTGACCGACCTCAAGGGTATCCAGACATATACTCCGATCATTACTTACAACGGTGATCCTGAACTGCCGGTTGCAGCTGGTATCTACAACATCTCCATCTTCGTGAAACATAACGGTTCCGACCTGCTTGTCCGCAAAGAAAAGATGCAGATCAAACCGCGCGAAGTAATCGTGAAACCGAAAGATGCCCTGGTTGCATTCGGTGAAGCAATCCCTGAATCATTCGAATATACCTATTCCGGATTTATCGGCAGCGACGACTTCAAAGCTGCTTCTGCTCCTACGGTAAAAGTGGCAGGAACAATAACCGGCGCAGGAAATTATACCCTGTATGTCGAAGGTGGCGATCCGGGCGACAACTACACCCTGGTAGGCGGAACCGGAACCCTGACTGTTTCGAAAGCTACACTGACAATCAGTGCCGGTACGGTAGATATCGTTTACGGTGATGAAATACCTGAACTGAAACCGGTATACACCGGCTTCGTAGGCAACGACAACCCGGATGCCCTCAACTTCATCTACACAGTGAAGACCAAGGTTAACCCTGTCAACGCGGGCTCTTATGACCTTATCATCGACTGTCTGAGCTCCGAAGAAGACAACTATGCCGTGACTTTGGTTCCTGGTAAGTTGAATATCGCAAAAGCAGCCGCCGGCCTTGAGTGGTCTGTCGAGTCTACATCGATCACCGTTGGCGACTCTGTTCTGTTGTATGCTTCCTGCGAATCTCCGGCAACAATCGCTTACACGGTTGAAAACATCGCTGTCGCAGGTACGAGAAACCATATCGAAGGTGTGCATGTGATCGGTAAGAACGAAGGTATAACCAAGTTGTACATCACAGTTCCCGAATCGACCAATCACCTGTCACATCGTGACTCTGTCACCTTCAATGTGAAGCTGAGTCCGGTCGGTAACGAATCGATTACCCTGCAGGGCGTAGGTTTGTATCCGACCCTGGTAGAATACAATGCGACGGTAGTCTCTGAAATGCCTGTGGATGCGATCTATGTGATCGATGCAGCCGGTAAACTTCAGAAGCTTATTAAGAATCCTGAGCAGGTGATCGACCTGAGCCAGTTGCGTAGCGGTTATTATCTGGTTCGTATCGTATTGACTAATGGCGAAGCGAAGACTGTCCGGATCATTAAGAAATAGTTCTGTCTTATTTCCATCTGAAAAATAGATAATAGGAATGAAAGGAGATATGTTATACATGGCATATCTCCTTTTACGTTAAAAGATATTATTATCCGGTAGATGAAAGATATTTTGGCTGGAATAGTGTATATTTGATCCATATCCAACAAACACTTTAATTTATCAATTTGAAATGAAAAGACTATGTATGGCTGTCATGGCAATGTGTGTATTGCTGTCGTGCGGCGAAAAAAGAGAAGAGGCTACAATCTCCGGGTTAATGAAGTCTGATTTCGTATCGGAAGTGGATGGGAAGCCGACCGCCTTGTATGTGTTGAAGAATAAAAACGGAGCAGAGGCTTGCATTACGAATTACGGTGGACGACTAGTCTCTGTAATGGTTCCTGACAAGAAAGGACAAATGACCGATGTGGTGCTGGGATATGATAATATTAACCAATATGTGCAGTCGGACGGAAACTACGGCGCTCTGATCGGACGTTATGGAAACCGCATCAACCAGGCTAAGTTTACTTTGGACGGCACGGAATATACACTGCCCAAGAATGACGGAACGCATTGTCTGCATGGCGGAGCTCAAGGATATCATGCCCGTATGTGGGATGCCAAACAGCTGAACGATCAGGCTCTGGAACTGACCTATCTCTCGAAGGACGGTGAAGCCGGTTTTCCTGGAAATCTGAATATCAAAGTTATTTATACATTGACGGATGACAATGCTGTCGATATCAGATATGAAGCAACAACGGATAAGAAAACGGTTGTGAACCTGACAAACCACAGTTACTTCAATCTCTCGGGTGTTCCCGGTTCCGATGTATTGGACCAGTTGGTTATGATCAATGCGGATAACTATACTCCGGTTGACAGCACACTGATCCCTGTAGGTATCAGTTCGGTTGATGAAACTCCGCTGGACCTGCGTACTCCGGTCGCTATCGGTAAACAGATCAACGACTCGTTCCAGCAGCTGCAGTTCGGACATGGTTATGATCTGAACTGGGTGTTGAATACAAACGGTGACAAGAATGTACTGGCTGCCAAGGCTTACTCTCCGACCAGCGGTATCACCCTGGAAGTATATACCAACGAACCGGGTATTCAGTTCTATACCGGAAATTTTATGGATGGAAAAGATACCGGCAAGCACGGTGTGACTTATCCGCATCGCGGAGCTTTCTGCCTGGAGACACAGCATTACCCCGATAGTCCTAATCATCCGGACTTCCCGAGTGTTGTCCTGAACCCTGGTGAAAAGTATATCAGCGAATGTATCTATAAATTTACCGTCGAATGATTTCATTTGATTAACAACGGAAATCGTTATTCTGCTATAAAAGGAAGGCTATCCGGCACGGGTAGCCTTTTTTCTTGTTAATAATTCTTTGCAAAGAATATATATTATTGCTTTTAGCTATCTTTGTCCCATTCAAAGAATGAGCGGGCCGTTGAGTTTTGGCTACTCATTAGTTGGGTGACATATAAGCGTTTAAGATATTATCTTTGGAACTGAAAATCGCCAAATTTCTAGTCGGACGAAGATGATAGACAACTGAACGCTCACGCTTGTTATATATACTCCTGTATATAGAATAGGGCGTGGGCTGTTGTCTTATTATTTGTTCGATGGGTGTTTGGCGATACCTCAGTTCCGAATAATGGATTAACAGTTTCCACGCTTCTTTATTATATAAAATGCCAAACAAGGGAAACAGGGCGGCTTGATCATATTATATGAATCCAAATGAAAGAGAACGGATAGCTGTTTGCCGGGTTTTACTGGATATTGAAGAGGGGATGGATGGCTATACTACCGCAGCTGATTGTCCGCATTTTCAGCAGTTGCAGAATAAACTCCTCCTGACGGAGCAGGATTTTGAAAAGGCACAGGACACGTCTGTCCTGGAAAGCCTGGTCATTCTGAAAAAGACGCATTACAACATCAAGATGCTGCTGGCATTGATTGTATGTGATCTGTATTCCGAATATATGGTTATTCCGCTTAACTATCGCATGGCTTTCGAAACGTTGATGAACGCGATTGACTGGCCCATCTCTTTTTCCGAAGTGTTGGCGAAAAGCAAAACGGAATAACGAAACCTTTAGAACAGGTTGTAATTCGTTCTGAGTACCTTAAACTCTGTGCGGCGGTTTATTTGGTCTGCCATTTCCTGTTGTTCCGGAGGCAGTGTCAGGATAAATTCTTCCGTCAGCACATCTCCTTCTTTCAGGAAGTCGAAGCTTTTGGCCATCTTCTTGTTGATGACCTTCGGAACGCTTTCGCCGTAGCCTTTGGCTTCCAGACGTTCTTTGTCGATGCCTCCTGCAATCAGGTAATCCACTACCGACTGGGCACGGCGTTGTGCCAGGCGTTCATTATACTGGTCGCTACCTTTGCGGTCGGTATGTGCTCCCAACTCGATCGTCACGTTCGGGTTATCGTTCAGCATCTTGATCATCTCATCCAGTGCTTTCTGTGATTCCGGGCGCAGGGTCGCTTTATCGAAATCGTAGAAGATATTGTCGATAACGACCGGTTTACTGATCGGAGAGAGGTAGAAGTCTACGATATAAGTTTCGTTCTTCTCTTCCGGTCCGGTTTTCAGTTCGAAGTTCTGGTTGAGGTAACCACGGGCACTAGCCATCATAACATAACGGATGTCGCGCTCCAGTTCCACCCGGTAAGTTCCGTCTTTCTTTGCCGGAACTTTCACATTCAGACCGTCTTTGCCGACAATGCGGACGGTTGCATCTTCGATCGGATTTTCATCCACATCGAAGACAATACCTTCGATGAATATCGTTATCGTAGGAAGTTCGAACGAGTACAGATGATCGTACCCGCGTGCATCATTACGGTTGGAACTGAAGAATCCTTTTTCCTTGTTTCCCTCGAATGTAATGCCGAAATCGTCCGCCATGGAGTTGATTGGTGCTTTCAGGTTTTCGACATGCCACTTGCCTGTACTGTCCTGGGTCGCTTTGAAAAGATCCAAACCGCCCATTCCCGGATGCCCGTTAGAGGCGAAGTAGAGTGTAACGGAGTCGCGTACGTACGGGAACATTTCGTCGCCGGGCGTATTGATCTCCGGTCCCAGATTTTCCATCGGACCGAAATCGTTACCTACAAGGCGGGAGCGGAAGATATCTTTTCCCCCGAAACCTCCGACTGCATCGGATACATAATACAGGTATTTGCCGTCAGGTGAAACAGACGGATGCCCCAGGGCTGTAACTGAGTCTTTTACAATAGTGGCACGTGTCCCTTTGCCCCATTTAGCACTGCTACGGGTAGAGATGTATATTTCTGATGTACGCGGTCCTTCCGGATCTTGTGCGCAATAGGTGTAATACATGGTATTGCCGTCTTTCGAGAAAGAAGGTGTTCCTTCGTCGAATTCGGTATTCACTTCGTCCTCCAGTTCGATGGGGGCGAGCCAGTTACCTTGTTCATCCTGCTTGACCAGGAAAAAGTCGTTGTTTCTTATGCCGGTGATGGCACTGATCGTTTCATCCTTGTCTTTGTTAGCCCCTTTGGGAGTGCGGGAAGAGGTGAAGTAAAGCTGATCGTATTTGTCACCGAACAGCATCGGACTGAATTCGCCTCGGCGGGAATTGAATTTCTCCATCCGCTTGACGACATAACGGGTCGGGTTCTGTTTCCATACAGGAGCCAGTTCACTGCCTTTTATTCCGTTAAGGGCCAGTTCGCTTTCCGGGTTCCGTTGCAGGAAGTCATTATAATAACGTATAGCATCCGTATATTTGCCGGTTTTCTGGTACATCTGTCCCAGTCGCAGGCTTACGATACTATCCGGATATTCATAGCGTAATGCATTCATATAGGCACTGGTAGCCCTCGGTGTATTGTTGATAAGCCGGTTACATTCAGCCATTCGGTAGGCAATATATCCCCGTAAGTCCCTTTTCTGCGGAGACGTTTTCGTATAAACTTTCCGATAAATAGCTGCTGCCTCAAAGTATTCGCCGATCCGCTGCTTCTCCTCTGCATCGCTCAGCTTGGCTGATTTGCAGGAAAAAAGCAATAAAGCGGTTAAAAACAGTAATATATAGGGAGTAATCTTCTTATTCATCACCGGATAATCTTTATACTATGTAATAACGAATGGATTGAAAGGATATTGCCTGAACCGTATATTCATTATTATAATAACAGCGAGCTATCCCCATAACTCAGGAAACGGAAATCATGTCCCAGTGCATAGTTATAGATATTTTTCCAATCTCCTTTCACGAACGCGGAAATCAGCAGAAGCAGGGTGCTTTTAGGCTGGTGGAAATTGGTGACAATACCTTTTACGATCTTGAACTCATAACCCGGAGCAATGATAATCTGGGTTGCCGTGATCAAGGTGTTCAGCTGGTGTTTGTCCAGATAATCGAGTATATTCTGCAGGGCTTCTGCTGTAGTCAGCCGGTTGTTGGCTTCCTCATACGGCATCCATTGTTTGACAACCAACTCTTCGGAGGTTGCTTCCGGATGAGCCGCAAGCGTTACGCCTATGTAATAAAGGCTTTCGAGTGTGCGGACGGAAGTCGTTCCGACAGCTATGATATGTCCCAGGTGCTGCATGACCCGTTCGACGGTACTGCGGCGTACGGATATATATTCGGTATGCATTTCATGCCCTTCGATCGTTTCGCTCTTGACCGGCTTGAATGTTCCGGCTCCGACATGCAATGTCAGTTCTTCGCGACCGAAACCTTTGGTATCCAGGTCCGCCAGCACTTCCGGTGTGAAATGAAGCCCCGCAGTCGGTGCGGCTACCGAACCTTTGACTTTCGAATAAACAGTCTGGTACGTCTTCAGATCGCTTTCCTCCGTTTTACGATGCAGATAAGGAGGTATGGGCAGTTCGCCTGCCGCATCCAGCACTTCGGCAAAGCTGAAACCACCGTCCCAACTGAACCGTATCTGATGTGTCTCTCCGTAGCTTTGAACCTTTTCGGCGGATAACCTGACTGTTTGGCCGGCAACGCTGATCTCGCGGGAGAGAACGGGCTCTTTCCATTTCTTCGCATTTCCGATCAGGCAAATCCAGTTACACGCTTCCGTTTCCTGAAAGATAAGCTCATAATCATGCGGAACGGCAGGATCCAGGCAGAAGACTTCGATCTGAGCCCCCGTCACGCGCTGGAACAACAGCCGCGCCTGGATGACGCGGGTATTATTGAATACCATCAACGAACCTTCCGGCAGGTAATCTGTAATATGCTTGAAAACGCTCTCACTTACTTTCCCGTCCCGGTAAAGCAATAATTTGGATTCGTCCCGCTTAGGCAGCGGAAACTTCGCTATTCGTTCATCAGGTAACGGATAGTTATAATCTTCGATACTTATCTGTTGAGTTTTTGTAATCATTGCTATCTCTATTTTCGGATATGTTCTTTTCGAACCGGGTGCAAAAGTACTACAAATGTGTGGGAAATATATTACTTTTGTGTTCATAACACTAATAATAAAACGATGAATACTGTAAAAGTCGGAGATAAAGTCCGTTTCCTGAATACGACAGGAGGCGGAATCGTACGTAGTTTTAAAGGAAAAGACCAGGTGCTGGTCGAGGATGAAGACGGGTTTGAAGTACCGGCACTGATCCGTGAGTGCGTAGTCGTAGGAGGTGAGAATGAAATGCAGGTGCATAGCTCGAACCGTCCGAAAATACAACCACAGGCACAGGTTCAACAATCCGCTCCAAAGCCACAGCCAAAGCCGGAGGAAGTGAAGATTGAAGAAACACCCGAAGGGGAACGGATGAATATCTATCTGGCTTATTTACCGCTTGAACCGACTAAGGTAATACAGCAGAGCGGTTATGAAGCCTATTTCATCAATGACAGCAATTATTATCTGTTCTTCAACTATATGAACCGCCATAACAATAGCTGGATCAGCCGTTACAATGGCCTGATAGAACCGAATACGAAAATCTTCCTGGAAGAGTTCGGCAAAGAAGATCTGAACGATCTGGAACGTATCTGCGTACAGCTGATTGCTTTCAAGAAAGATAAACCTTATTCGTTGAAGAACTCTATCTCTGTTGAGTTGCATCTCGATACGGTGAAGTTCTATAAACAACATTGCTTTATGGAAAATGACTTCTTTGAAGAGGATGCGATGGTTTATCCAATTGTCCGGAACGATGTACCGGAGCGGGAACTGCTTGTTTCTGCAGCGGATCTGAAAGAAGCGATGTATCAGAAAGTTCAGGAAGACCGTCATGCTCCGCAGTCTATCGTGAAGAAAAAATCAGACGGCGCTATACTGGAAGTCGACCTGCACATCACTGAACTGCTGGATAATACGAATGGACTGAGTAATGCGGATATGCTGACCTATCAGTTAGATAAGTTCCATGAAATATTGGCGAAGTATGCCAATCATAAAGGACAGAAGATTGTCTTTATCCACGGTAAAGGCGACGGAGTACTTCGTAAGGCTATTGAGAAAGAGTTGAAAACGAGATACAAACAACACTATTATCAGGATGCTTCTTTTCGTGAGTACGGATTCGGCGCAACTATGGTAACGATCAAGTAACAATACCTCCTGATTAATAACAGATAAGTACCGTATGAATCCTATTTACCCTTGCAGAAAATCTGTTGCCGACAGTGTCGACAGCTTTGCCGACGTCGTCGACAATATTGCTGACGCTGTCGACAATATAGCCGACACTGTCGGCAACAACTTTTCTGCAAGGGTAAACTAGAATAGATGCCGTCCTGATACGGCAAACAACCGGATAAACGAGAATGATATGGCTACCGAAATAGAAAGAAAGTTTATTGTAAAAGGAGACTTCTCTGCTGATGTATTCGATTCGCAACGCATTGTACAGGGATATATCTGTTCTGAGCCCGGACGTACGGTGCGTGTTCGTATTCGTGGGGAGAAAGGTTTTCTGACTATCAAAGGCCCTTCGGACGAAAAAGGACTGAGCCGTTACGAGTTCGAACAGGAAGTGCCGCTTGCGGATGCCGAACAGTTATTGAAGTTATGCGAACCGGGAGCCATCGATAAAGTGCGCCACCTTGTCCGTGCAGGGAAGCATATCTGGGAAGTGGATGTCTTTCACGGAGCCAACGAAGGCCTGGTTATGGCCGAAATAGAACTGGCTTCCGAAGACGAAGTATTTGAGAAACCGGAATGGATAGGGGAAGAGGTAAGCGGCGACAGGAGATATTACAACTCGATGCTTACCAAAGAACCTTATACCGGATGGGCGAAGAAATAGTACTAATTTAAACGATAAAACACTATGAAGAGAATCTTATTATCCCTTTTGGCTGCTGCTCTGTCATTGCCGGCCGTAGCCGACGAAGGAATGTGGTTGCTTCCTTTACTTAAGCAACAGAAATTTCCGGAGATGCAGGCACTGGGCTTGAAGTTGCAGGATTACGACATTTATAGTCCCGACTCTGCCTCGCTGAAAGATGCCGTTGTCATCTTCGGCGGCGGTTGTACCGGTGAGATCGTATCGCCGGACGGTTTGTTATTGACCAACCATCACTGCGGATACGGCCAGATACAGCAACACAGTACGCTGGAGCACGATTACCTGACCGACGGCTTTTGGGCAACTACCCGTGACCAGGAACTTCCCAATCCGGGACTGACCGTGACCTTCATTGACAAAATAGAAGATGTCACCGACTACGTGAAAGCGGAACTCGAGAAAGATACCGATCCGAACAGTATGAATTTCCTTTCTCCCAAATACCTGAACGGACTGGCTAAAACCCGGGTAGGAGAGAAGTTCCTGCAGGATAACCCCGGAACGGAAGTCGAGATCAAAGCCTTCTACGGCGGTAACGTATATTATATGTTCACGAAGAAGATCTATTCGGATATCCGCCTGGTCGGAGCTCCTCCTTCATCGATCGGTAAGTTCGGTGCCGACACCGACAACTGGATGTGGCCGCGTCATACGGGTGACTTTTCCGTTTTCCGTGTCTATGCCGATGCCAATGGCAACCCGGCTGAATATTCCGAATCGAACGTTCCGCTGCGTCCTAAGCGTTGGTTCAAGATCTCTATAAAGGGAGTGGAAAAAGACGATTACGCCATGATGATGGGATTTCCCGGGCGTACAAACAAGTATTATACCTCCTGGGAAGTTGCCGAACGTCGTGATATCGACAATGCAGTCCGTATCAATGTCCGCAACCTTCGTCAGGAAGTGATGCTGGACGAGATGCTGAAAGATCCGTCTGTACGTATCCAGTACGCCAGCAAATATGCAGGATCGACTAATGCTTACAAAAATGCTATCGGTAGCAATTGGGCGATAAAAAAACGTAACTTCGAACAGGTAAAGAAGGAAGAGCAGGATCGCCTGATCGCCTGGTCGCAGGATAATGACGAGTCTGATTATCCGGAAGCCTTATCTACGATCGAACAGATCGTTTCCGATCGCAAAGACCTTCGCTTCCGTAGCTGGATGCTGGATGAAGCAATCCTGCGCGGTATTGAATTCACAAAAGTGCCTTCGGATATTCAAGCTGTCAGCGAAGCCTTGAAGGGTAAAGACCGCAGCGAACAACAGAAGCAGGTACGTCTGCTGGAAATGGCCTACCACCGTTTTGCCGATAAGGATTACGCACCCGAAGTGGACAAGAAGATTGCCAAAGTGATGTTGAAGGAATATCGCCGGCTGGTTCCGGCTAAGTCGCAACCGACTTACTTTACCCTGATCGACAAGAAGTTCAAAGGAGATGTAGACCGTTTTGTGGATTATCTGTTCGACAAATCTATCTATGGTAGTGAAGAAAACTTCGATAAGTTTAAAACGCGCCCTTCTGTTAAAGCACTGGAAGAAGACCCGATGATCCTGTTTGCTAAATCAGTGCAGGAAGAAAAGTCTAACCTGAATGCTGCTCTGGCGGATTTCGATGCCGGTTATGCCATCGCTCACCGGATGTATGTAAAAGGGCTGTTGGCCATGTATCAGGATAAAGCCAATTTCCCCGATGCCAATTTCTCCCTGCGTCTGACTTACGGCCAGGTGAAAGGATATAGTCCGCGGGATGCCGATTATTACAGTTGTCAGACAACGTTGGACGGTGTGATGGAAAAAGAAGACTCGACCAACTGGGAGTTTGTTGTTCCTGCCCGCCTGAAAGAATTGTATGCCGCAAAAGACTTTGGCCGTTACGGTATGCCGGATGGAAAAATGCCTGTCGCTTTCAGTGCGACAACACATAGCACCGGAGGAAACTCGGGTAGCCCTGTTTTGAATGCAAACGGAGAACTGATCGGTATTAACTTCGACCGTAACTGGGAAGGTGTAGGAGGCGATATACAATACCTGCCGGATTACCAGCGCAGTATTATCGTAGATATCCGCTACGTCCTGTTCCTGATCGATAAATATGCCGGTGCCGGTTACCTGTTGGAGGAAATGGATCTGGTAGAATAATCGGATAATGGGAGTTGTTATCATAAAAAAAGCGAATGATCTTTCGATCACTCGCTTTTTTTATATCTGATATAATTAAAATATGCCTTTTTCCAGGTCAGCTGCCTTTACGCGGAAAATATATCCGTTGCGAGAGAAGACTAATTCTCCGTCTTCTTTCTTTTTCTGGTTAACTAAGCGTTGAAAAGCTATATTGGCACCTTTAACTATATTCTCTTCAAATTCTCTTACTTCTTGTTCACTCATGATGTTCAAGTTTAGTGTAAATATCCGAATTATATATCTCTTTTTTTTCATTCCTGAATCCTTTGGCGATTACTTCCATCGGAGACATAGAATTGTCTGTTACCATCCAATAATCACTAATGGGGATATATAGTTCAAAAAGATTGTGAATACCCGCCTCGTATCTACGGCGGATAGTACTTTCCGGTATGTTATGACCACCGGCTGCCACTCTCATTTTTACCCGTTCCACTGCCAGATCCGGCGTATTCAGCCAAAAATATAACAATGTAACATAATATCCTTCCCTTTGTGCTTCCCTGATCAGATTTGCGACTGACCGGGTGGCGAGCGTAGTTTCCATTGCAAAAGTCTCACCGGCTGCGATGAGTTCTTTAATGCGCTTATACATAATTCGGCTTGCTTCTACAGCTACGGCGATGCTATCTGCGTTAAAAGGGGAAAGCCCCTTGGCTATCTCGTCGGAGTTCACAAACTCTTTACACTTCAACATCTCTGGAAGAATTGTAAATGAAGCTGTGGTCTTCCCTGCTCCGTTGCAACCTGATATTATATATAAATATGGCACTATTTGCTGCTTTTTGACAGGGCAAATATAGATAATAGTTTAATATGTTGTACTATTTATTTCTCAAAAATCGTGAAAATGTGCAGAATTTGTACGAATAACCCCCTGTTTCGTTGTTTCGGAGGCCTGTTTTGTTAATTTTAGACCCATAAAAGGTCGCTCATTATACTATCCGATATGAAAATTCCGTTGCGGGAGAGTGTCAGGGTTGCGTCTTTTTCGATAAGAAGTCCTTGTTTGAGGTAAGGGGTAGCTTGCTTTTGGCAATAGATTAATTTGTCATTTCCGAACTGTCCTTGAATTTCGGTTAAATTGACGCCCCACATCGTGCGAAGTCCGGTAATAATGAAATCATTATAACGGGTGTTTATATCCAGTTCTTCCACCTCTACCTCCGGTGATCCGCTTTCAATCCCCCGGATATAGGCCGGAAGGGAAGAAACATTCCATTGGCGGCTTTCCCCATTGTAGGAGTGAGCGGACGGACCTGCTCCCAGGTATTTCTTCCCGGTCCAGTAGGAACTGTTATGACGGGAGATCATTCCGGGACGTGCGAAGTTGGATATTTCGTAATGAAGATAGCCGTTTGCCGTCAGCCGGTCGATCAGGGAGGTGAAAAGAGATACGCTGACCTCTTCTTCGACAGGAGATATCTTTCCGGCTTCCTTTAATTTATATAAGGCGGTTCCCTCTTCATATATTAAATGGTAAGCGGAGATATGGGGAATATCCAGTCGGATGGCCACATCGAGGTTCGACTCCCATTCTTTCAAAGTCTGTCCGGGCAAGCCGTAGATCAGGTCGATACTTATATTCGCGAGGTCATTTTCTTTGCATAATTCAACAGCCCGCAAGGCTTGTTCCCGGTCGTGCCGGCGGTTGAGGAAGCGCAGGTCTTCCGCCTTGAAACTTTGTACCCCCATGCTGATACGATTGAAAGGAAATCTGCGAAGGCCGGTAACATACTCGGGTGTCATATCATCCGGATTGGCTTCGAGTGTGACCTCCTTGCAACCGGATGTGTCGAATAAGCGTTGTATGGCATCAAATATACGTTCGAAGTCAGTGGCTTGTAGTTGGGAGGGAGTTCCACCTCCGAAGTAGATCGTTTCTAACGGTTCATTGCCGATGTAATCCTTTCTTATTTCCAGTTCACGGATAAGGGCAGTCACATACGGTTTCTTGTATTTCATTTCCGTGTTGGAAAAGAAATCGCAATACAAACATCGTTTGGCACAGAACGGAACGTGTATATAAAGACCTGCCATATCGGACTGATTTAGTTATTTCGATAACAAATGTAGGTAAAAAAGCTACTTATCAAAAACTCCGGAATGTTAACGTTGCATAGTCCGACCGGAGAATTAAGGATTTACCGTCTGCTTTGATTACGTCGAATACTGTTTCCGTACTGTCCATGCCGAAAGGCAGGAGCTGCTCGCGAGTGGCCAATGTGTTTGTATTGTAGGGAACACTAAACTCTTTTACTGTAATCTTTTCGGCCTCCTGGTCGTAATTGAAACGGCCGACGAAAGTACCGTATTTGTTCTCACTTTTATCTCTGATTTCTACCAACTGTAATTGTATGGCATAATATATACGTTCGCACGGGTGAATGGTTCCGTCCGTCGTTTCGAAATGCATCAACTGCCATTGTCCGTCAGCATTGCCGTTTATCGGTGCCTTCTCGCAGCCGCTTGAAAAGACGGTAAGGAAAAGAAGTACGATAAATATATTCAGATTCTTTATCATTGTCGGTTTCATATATTTTATTTCAGGATGATTCCCTCTTTTTTGATTGTTAGCATGCCGCCGGTGTTATTTCCTAAATAAGTTCCGTGGTCGAGTCCAAGGGCTGCAGAGACAGACCATCCCCGTAACTTCCGCGGACTGTATGTGACTTCATACAGCGAGTTGAACTGTTTGCAAACTTCATCCAACGGATTATCGTACGTTCCCCAATGTCTGGAATAGCTCATCAGCACGCGATAGCTTATTTCTTTTGACGGATTTCCACTGAATCCGATGTGTTGTGATAATACACGGTTGCTTCTGAGCAATAGACTTTTATCTTCATTATAGATAGGTCCGGGTAAAAGAGGATTCCCCATTCCCATACCCCAATGTTGCCAGCTTTGATAATAGTAGTTATTATAATAATTGTCTTTGGCACTGATTTGGTATTCGTCGAAATGACCGGCAAAACCGTCGTAAAGCATTGGCCCGGTTTGGTCTTTGGTTGCCAGTCCTTCCCATACAAAGGTGCTGATCCAGCGGTTGTGCGGGAAGATCACTTCCAAGCCGATATGTCCGTCTTTCCATCGTCCGTACTCAAAGAACATTTGGGAGTGGTCGTCGAAGAAATGTTCATAATATCCCCTGAATTTCCAGTCGTTCAGGTAGTAGTTTAATGCAATGTTCCAGCTGCCCACATGATTGCCTAGGATATTGACCTGTTCCCCCATGGGAGTATCATCACCCCCCTTCCCGGGAATAAGTACATCGAAGAAATCTTTGACCCCGACAGGCATTGTATATATTTGTCTTTTCTGATGGTTGGCATCATTCTCGTAGACTGTGCCGCCGAACTGTGCCGCCATGATCATTCCGAAGTCGAGCTCCAAAGGAAACTTCTCCTTTTTGCCGATACGGAATAAGAGGGACTTGCTATGATACAATACATCTTCTATATATTGCTTGTTGACGGCGACATAATCACGTTGCCAGCGGTCGTCGGTAAAACGTCCGTAAGCGATGTGCCCTTTCACCTTCAACCAGGCATTGGTAAAAGGAATATTGGTGAACTCCTCGATCCCCACTCTTACCTGGGGGACGGGGCGGGTATTATTTCCCTCTACCATTCCGCCGCTGCTTAGTTGCGGATTTTTCCCGAAAGGATCGCGTTCTTTGCTGCCGATACTCATTGTCAGACATTGCCAGGATATGTCCGCATAGGCCTGTTGAATGATAAAAGCGGAAGTATTGTTTGCCGCTGTAGCCAAATCGAGACCAGTCCGTATATCCCAGTGATGGTTCAACTTTTTGGAGAAGGTAAGCCCGGTTTTCAGATAGATGCTGTTCGGCTCGATACTGGACAGACCGTTCCTGTTGGCAGTAAACCAAAGCGGGGCATAATTACCTCCTCCGGCAGTAGCACCAGTTTCTACATGATAGGTAAGAGACGGGTCTGTTGTTTGTCCATATAATAATGTAGTGTGACAGCAGATAGCCAGTAATACAGTTCGTAATTTGTGAATCATGAAATATAAGTAAATGCGAACTTTCGCAAGAAAGTTAATAACGACAAATGTACAAAATATTCAGTAAATACAAGGCCTGCTGCATAACATAGTTCTCAAACACGGGGCGATAATTGCTTTTTTCCTGTACATTCTCTAATTTGCGGCCTCGTGAGCAATTCACGTAATGATATTTATTGTTAAACTCAAAATACCTGATATCATGAAAGTATACCAAACAAACGAAATTAAGAACATCTCTATCTTGGGAAGTTCGGGCTCTGGGAAAACCACTCTCGCTGAAGCGATGCTTTACGAGGGTGGAGTTATAAAACGTCGCGGCTCTGTAGACGCAGGGAATACGGTGAGCGACTATTTCCCGGTTGAGAAGGAGTATGGCTACTCAGTGTTCTCAACCGTTTTCAGTGTTGAATGGCAGGATAGGAAGTTGAATTTCATCGATTGTCCGGGTTCGGATGACTTTATCGGTGGAGCTGTTTCAGCTTTGAACGTGACCGATACGGCACTGATGGTATTGAATGCCCAGTATGGTGTGGAAGTGGGAACATTGAACCAGTTCCGGTATACAGAACAATTTCATAAACCCGTTATTTTCGTTGTCAATCAATTAGATAACGATAAGGCGGACTACGACGGAACAATTGCCCAGTTGAGAGACCAGTTCGGTAGCAAGATTGTTCCTATCCAATATCCGATCAGTACGGGAACTTCTTTCAACGCCGTTGTCGACGTATTGAAGATGAAGATGTACCGTTGGAAACCCGAAGGCGGTGTGCCTGATGTGCTGGAAGTTCCGGAAGAAGAAATGGACAAAGCAATGGAACTTCATAAAGCGCTCGTTGAGGCAGCGGCAGAAAATGACGATATGCTGATGGAGAAATTCTTCGAAGAAGGTACGTTAAGCGAAGACGATATGCGTGCAGGTATCCGTGCAGGTCTGGTGACCCGCAGTATGTTCCCTGTATTCTGTGTTTGTGCAGGACGTGATATGTGCGTTCGCCGTACATTGGAATTCCTGGGTAACGTGGTGCCTTGTACCGATAAGATGCCGCGTCCGGTGACTACTGAAGGCGTAGAAGTGACTCCGGTTGCCGACGGTCCGACCAGTCTGTTCTTCTTCAAGACAACGATAGAACCGCATATCGGTCAGGTTTCCTATTTTAAAGTGATATCAGGAAAAGTAAAAGAAGGAGACGATTTGCTGAATGCAGACCGGGGGTCGAAAGAACGTATCGCACAGTTATTCTCTGTTGCCGGCCAGACACGTAATGCTGTGACTGAGATGGTTGCCGGTGATATCGGTGCAACTGTTAAGCTGAAAGACGTACGTCGTGGTAATACATTGAACGGCAAGGGATGCGATTATAAATTCGACTTTATCAAATATCCGGATCCTAAATATCGCCGTGCTGTTAAACCGGTCAATGAATCGGATGCAGAAAAGATGATGGAAATCCTGAACCGTATGCGTGAGGAAGATCCGACATGGGTAATCGAACAATCGAAAGAACTGAAACAGACAATCGTTTCCGGACAGGGAGAGTTCCACCTGCGTACGTTGAAATGGAGAATTGAAAATAATGATAAACTGCCGATCGAATATCTTGAACCGAAGATTCCGTATCGTGAAACAATAACAAAGGCTTCACGTGCAGACTATCGCCATAAGAAACAGTCGGGTGGTGCAGGCCAGTTCGGTGAAGTTCACCTGATTGTAGAACCTTATTACGAAGGTATGCCGGCTCCGGATATGTATCGTTTCGGCGGACAGGAATATAAAATTAGCGTACGTGATACGCAAACTATTGATTTGGACTGGGGTGGTAAGCTGGTGTTTGTAAACAGTATCGTTGGTGGAGCCATCGATGCACGTTTCTTGCCGGCTATTCTGAAAGGTATTATGGCACGTATGGAACAGGGACCGTTGACCGGTTCGTACGCCCGTGACGTGCGCATCATTGTTTATGATGGCAAGATGCACCCGGTAGACAGTAATGAAATTTCTTTCATGCTGGCCGGTCGTAATGCCTTCAGTACTGCCTTTAAAGAAGCAGGCCCTAAGATTCTTGAACCAGTTTATGACGTAGAAGTATCCGTTCCGGGTGATTATCTGGGTGATGTGATGAGTGACTTACAAGGTCGTCGTGCCATCATCATGGGTATGAACAGTGAAAAAGGTTTTGAAAAGTTGTTGGCAAAAGTTCCTTTGAAGGAAATGTCCAACTATTCTACTTCTTTGAGCTCCATCACGGGTGGTCGTGCTTCATTCACGATGAAGTTTGCCTCTTACGAACTTGTTCCGTCAGATGTACAGGACAAGTTGCTGAAAGCATACGAAGCGACACAAACAGAAGATTAATAGAAAATTATCCTTTAAACATAAGGCAGCCCTTGTTTCAAGCGGCTGCCTTTTTTATATCATCTTCATACGGTTGTTGCAACACTGTAACAGTGGTTCTGTTCCTTTGTATAGTGTAAATATCTTACGTATGAAACTAAGAAAATATTATCCGACTGTTGTGCTTTCTGACATTCACCTGGGTTCTGAACACTCCAGGACAAAAGAAGTAACCAATTTCCTTAAACATATCGACTGCGACCGCCTGATACTGAACGGCGACATCATCGATGGCTGGCAACTGCAGAAGTCCGGTAAGCGTTGGAAACAGGCGCAGACCGATTTCTTCAAAGTACTGATGAAGATGATGGAGAAGAAAGGGACGCAGATTGTTTATGTACGCGGCAACCACGATGACTTCCTGGATGCTTTGGTGCCGTTCCGGTTCTCTAACATTTCTATTGTAAAAGACTATCTGTTGAACAGTCACGGGAAACGTTACCTGGTGACTCATGGTGACATTTTTGACACGATAACCACCCATATGCGTTGGCTGGCGATGCTAGGCGATATCGGGTATACTTTCTTGTTGTGGCTGAATAAAATTTATAACAAGAACCGTGAGAAGCACGGAAAACCTTACTTCTCCCTTTCACAGCATGTGAAGCACCGGGTGAAGAGTGCCGTTTCCTATATCTCCGATTTTGAAAAGGAGCTGGTCAAACTGGCCCAGATCAAGCATCTGGACGGAATTATCTGCGGACATATCCATCAGGCCGCCAATGTCTGGTATGACAATGTCCATTACCTGAACTCCGGCGATTGGGTGGAAAGTATGACTGCCCTGGTGGAGGATGAACAAGGTGAGTGGAATATTGTTACTTACAATAAGGCAGACTACGATACGGACGAAGAGACTGTCCGGAAACCTTTATTATATGCTGAAGTGATATGAAAATGCTGTTTATCATACAAGGGGAGGGCAGAGGGCATCTGACACAGGCTTTGTCTCTCCGTCAGAAGCTGGAGGACGAAGGTCACCAGGTGGTCGGTGTGCTTGTCGGGAAAAGTCCTGCCCGCAGCATCCCCGATTTTTTTACGGAGAAGATCGCTGCACCGGTTTATCCGTTTGAAAGTCCGAACTTCCTGCCTACGGCAAAGAATAAGCAGGTTAATTTGCTGAAAAGTGTAGGTTATAATGTGTTGCGACTGTATACCTATATGGGCAGTATCCGTTATATTGACCGTATGATAAAAGAGACAGGGGCAGACGTGGTCGTCAACTTTTATGAGTTGCTGACGGGATTGACTTATTTGTTCTGCCGTCCGAAAGCGATGATGGTTTGTATTGCTCATCAATATCTGTTCCTGCATCCGGACTTCTCTTTCCCGAAGTTGAATACGGTTTCTTTGTCTTTATTAAAATTCTTCACGCGTGTGACGGCTATCGGTGCCACGAAGAAGCTGGCTTTGTCTTTCCGGAAGATGCGCGAAGTGCCTGCCGACAAGATGGTCGTCGTTCCTCCGTTGTTGCGTAAGGAAGTGATAAACAAAACTCCCCGTAAAGGAAATTATCTGCATGGTTATTTATTGAACAGCGGATTCAGTGAGGAGGTAAAGGAGTGGCATGTCGCTCATCCGGAAGTATCGATGCATTTTTTCTGGGATAAGAAAGGGGCAGGTGAGACTACCCGGGTAGACAGTACGCTTTCTTTTCATCAGCTGAATGATATCCGTTTTGTTAAATATATGGCAAATGCGAAAGCGTATGCCACGACTGCGGGTTTTGAATCTGTCTGCGAGGCGATGTACCTGGAGAAACCTGTTCTGATGGTACCGACTCATATCGAGCAGGCGTGTAATGCCTATGATGCATCTTTGTCCGGAGCCGGTGCGGTAGCTGACCGTTTTGATCTGGATGCTTTGCTGCATTTGTCAGAAAGTCATCAGCCAGTCCGCCATTGGGTACAGCAGGCGGACTGGCTGATCTTACGTGAGTTCCGCGAAGATTTGCTGATGGAGGAGATGCCGTCTTCTGCCTGGCATCGTTTGTCTATGCACTGGGTGTATCGGGTGGCGAAGACATTAATGTAAGTGTGTATTTAAGCGTGTTATGGTAGATGAATGTGGCAATAAAGGTGGGTTCATACTGTATAAGATTGGTTTTGTAGGATTTATTTAATGTACGCGTACATTAAATATAGGTTTTTCTCTGTAAGAGATTGATCTTTTTGGGTAGATATTATTCATATAACAGTAGGTACATACAAGGGAAAACAAGGTTTGTTATTTTTATAGCCTGTTTGGTACATCGTATCGTATTCAATTGATAAGAAAGGATATGGCAATGAAAAAAAATCTGTGGAAATAATTGTGGATATAAAACTATTGCTTACTTTTGCTGAAGTATTTGACGATCGTACAAACAAACTGACAGAGATAGGTCGGTTTTATATAGAATAGAACTTATAATTACTTAGTATTAATATTAAATTTTTGATTATGAACAAAAAGTTTTCTACTCTGGTAGCTGTCGTTTTGGCGGCTACAAGTTTCGGAGCTACTGCGCAGATTGTACCGACAGGTGACTTTGCAAAGTATGAGACAGCTCCTACTGTCGGTATGACAACTATTAAAACTGGGTATTTCCAGTTGGCTGTTGATGCTATCGGTGCAAATGTTCTCTCTATTGATGCAAATGGAAAATTAGTGGTTGTTGATAACACAGCTTCTGAACAAGTAAGAAGAACTTTGTGGAAGGCTGTTATTAGCGGAAATGCAGAAGCAGGTTTTTCTTATCAATTGCAGAACTTGGGCACAGGTGATTTTTTAGCTGTAAATACTACTGATGCAATTAAGTGGGGAGCAGATAAGGCTGTAGCTCCTTCTATTGCAACAACAGCAACGATGAAAGTAGGTAGTGAAGTTTCTGTATGGAAGTGGGTCTCTGCTCCAGATCCTGAGAGTCCGTTTGTTATTGGAGATGCTAAGACTTTAACATCTGCTTTTGGTGCAGCAAATGACTCTACTGTTACATTGGTTGCTGCTAACACTGTTGGTACAGGTGTTGGCGTAGTTGCTGTTAAATATTCATTAAAAAATGAGCCTTCAGCTACGACATTGGCAGGATTAAAACAGGTAAAGTTACTGCCGGTATCTCCGATGCCTTTTACTTTGGGTGTAGACGATTTAAACTCTTTGTTGTGGAAACAAAACCCGACTGCTGATGCAAGCAAAGCTGAATTCACATTCACTCCGAACGTAATCAACGACGAAACGAATGTATTTGGTAACTTGTTTACTAAAAATGCTTATAAAGCTGTTCCGGCTGTAGGTTTCCCGGCTGCTAATGGTGTAGCTACAGATCCGTTCACTGCTCCTACCGCTTTAACTACTGTTTATGATGCAGAAATTGCATTATATAAAGCTCAACAAGAAAAAGCATTGGTAGATGCATTGTTACCTGCAGTATTAGATGCAAATAATGAGGTGGATGCTACTCAATTAGCTGCTGTAAAGACTGCTTTAGGTTTAGTTTCTTCAGCTACAATTGACGGTGCTACTATAGAACTTATTAATGGCCAGATAGAAGCTTTGTCTTTTATTGCAGGTGATAAGCAACATGACGCAGTTAAAGCTGCAGTTTTAGCTTATGTTGCTGCAGCTCATGCAGATCATGGAACAGCAGCAACTACAGCTGTGGTTTATGCACAAAATATTAAGACGATTGCTGGTAATGTCTCTACATGGATTGATACAAACTTTGCAACAGACAAAACTACATCTGAAGCAAATATTAAAGCAGAATATGTAGATAAAGCTGTAACTGGAATAACTGTCTTAAAGACTACTTTGACAAATGCGAAGTCTGTTTTGCAAACAGGAGCTTTTGCAACTTTAGCAAAAACTAACGGTTGGGTCTCTTTGATGTTGGAAGAAGCTGAAAAAGCTGAAGACAACACTTACCTGTCTGTAGCTCGTAGTTTCGTAACTGAAACACAGAATGAAAGAGAACGTCCATTAGCATTCACTACTGGTAAATTTGCAGACTTCGGTTATACCGCTGATCCTAAGGCTCGTTTGGATTTGAATGGTCGTTACAACTTCCAGTTTACTTATTTCCCAAATGCTGACTCATTGGTAATCCGTACAGGTGGTTGGGCTAAAAAGAACAAAGCTCAGGCTTCTTGGGGTGATATGAATACAACAGATAACCCTGAATTGGGTGTAGCTGCGGCTTCCCCAAGTGCAATAGCTCCTACTGCAAAAGGTACAGAAAATAATATAGTTAAATTGATCTATCTGGCTAATAACCATAGTGAAATTACTGTTGGTTCTTCTGATTATTATATCGGTGCTGCTCCGAACACAGTGAACACTCGCATCTCTATCAAGAAGATCGACGACGAATATGTGAAGACTACTTTGGAATCAGGTGTTTACTTCTTCAATTTGTTCTCAGAAGAAGAAGCAAACAAAGCTATCACAGGCAAGAATTTGGTTGCTGCATTTGCAGGTCAGAAATTGCTTTGGGCTGATGAAGAAACTTCTAAAGTGTTTGGTGATGTTCAGAATTTTGAACACATGCCACGTGCACAATGGGTTGTAAAACAGAATTCAGGTGCTAACGGTATCCAGACTGTAAACATCTATAACCGTGAATATCCTGACTTTAAGGTAGAAAATGTTCAGTTATATAAAGGTGGTAGTAACGATAAAGTATTTGCTGTTAGCTATGGTACTACTATGGGAACGGGTGTAATTGCAGCTAATGATACTTTGTCATTTGTAAAGGCTACAGGAGCAACTGTTACAACAGAAGAACTTGGTTATAAAGCACTTGATTACGATGAATATATCGAAAATGTATTTGCTCTGAAGTATTTCAACGGTTTGAATGCCGGTAACTTTGTGGAAGTTGATAAAGATGCAGCTATGGCTGTAAATCCTGAACTGAAAGAAGGTCAGAAGTTTGTATTTGTTCCTGCTGCGTTGAAAGACAATGCTCCTGTAAAAGACAAATACGGCTACCAAGGAACAATCGAAGGTGTAAAGAATCTGACAAGAATTGCTTATAAAGTACAGGTTTATGATCCGAAAGCTGATGCTGCCGATAAACTTTATCTGTTAGCTAATGGTGACAAGGGATATACATTGACTGATGCTGCAAATGCAACAACTTTCTACTTCAAAGAAAATAACGAATTACAGGAAGAAGATAAGGATGCTGTATGCTACTATGCTCTGGTTCAGAAAGATTTGTCTACTGTATCTGGTGTTAAACATCCGTCATTGGTATTGTCTGTTGAGGGTATTGATACTGAAAATAGCATCGCAACATTCGCATTCGATGATAACGATAACGCTTTGTATCGTCGTCTTGGTAAAACTATCACAGATGAGTTTGAAAATATGACTACAGATACAGCTAAATTCTTCATGGCTAACGAACCGACTCGCTTCTTGTATGAAAACAGTGCTAACCGCACAGCTGATAATGGAACCGCAGTTGCTAAAGATAGCTTGAATTTCTTAGGTGTAATCAATGTGGCTGATCGTCCTGAAAATAGTATGTTGCCTATTTTCATTGATACTGCTTATGTACGTAATAATACAACAATGCCTCAGTATATGTTGGCTGTAGGTGCAGAATATACTCCTGCAGGTAAATATAACACTTGTCCGGATAAGATCGAAAACTGTCATCAGCATCCGACAATTGATACAAAAGCATTCATAACAGGTCGTTATTTGGTTTCTCTGGAAGAAGATTCTGCAGTTGTTGGAAATGATCCTATCAAATATCAGGATAAATACCGTTTGGCATTTGTTGAAGCTAAGCATATCGAAGATACTTTGGTTATTGCAAATTCTAAGTATACAGGTGTAGAAAAACATGCAGGTAAAGATTCTATCATGTTGAATAACAACAAGAAATTGAATGTGGCTACATTTGCATTCCGCATCGTAGATGGTAGCAGTAATGCAGACTTCTATTTGCAGACAGCTACTTCTAAGGGTGAAACTCGTTATGTACGTGTACATAATGGTGTTCCTGTATTAGTTGACAATATCGCTGAAGCTGCTCAGTTCAACTTGAAGAAAACTAGCGAGAAACCTGTTGCTAACGAAACAATCGACGCTACTTCTGTAAGTGTAATCGCTGGTAACGGTGACATCACTATCAAGGGAGCTGAAGGTAAGAAAGTTACTATCAGTAACGTTCTTGGTCAGACAATTGCTAACACGGTAATTACTTCTTCTGAAGCTACAATCTCTGCTCCTAAGGGATATGTAACTGTAGCTGTTGAAGGTGAAAAGGCTGTTAAAGCAATCGTAAAATAAGAATTAAAGAATAATTAAATAAAACATAGCTTCTCTACTCTTCCTTTCGGGGAAGGGTGAGTAGCCTGTGAAGGTGAACAAACTGGAAGCGTAATTTTAGTAATAAAAATAAAATAAAGTTCATCCATGAGTACCACTGTGAAGAGAGAAAATGGACAAAAAACAGCCCCGGTGATATTCTGTATCATCGGGGTTTTGTTTTTGAATAGCTCCGGAATACGGAGTTCATTATGTTAAATAGAAAAACCGTCTTGTATAGAAGGCGGTTTTACCAGAGAGTTGTCTTTTGTGTAAAACGACTCTCTATTTTGTTTAGTTGGATTTTACTGCTTCAAAGCCTGCTCAATATCCGCAATAATATCGTCCGCACTTTCGATACCGACAGAGAAACGGATCAGATCCGGAGCAATACCGGCTTCCTTCAACTGCTCGTCTGTCAACTGACGGTGGGTATGGCTTGCCGGGTGAAGCACACAAGTACGGGCGTCTGCTACGTGAGTAACGATAGCTGCCAGCTTCAAGCTATCCATGAACTTGATAGAAACATCGCGTCCACCTTTCAGGCCGAATGACAACACGCCACATGAACCGTTCGGCAGATATTTCTTTGTCAGGTCATAATATTTATTCCCTTCCAGATCCGGATAGTTCACCCAGGCAACCTTATCACAGTTCTGTAACCATTTAGCAACAGCCAATGCATTTTTACAATGCTGTGGCATACGTAAATGCAATGTTTCCAAACCCAAATTCAACAGGAATGCATTCTGTGGAGACTGGATAGAACCCAGGTCACGCATCAGCTGGCTGGTTGCTTTCGTGATATAAGCCATCTTGCCGAATGTCTTTGTATAAGTCAGTCCGTGATAAGATTCGTCCGGTTGGCAAAGTCCCGGATATTTATCGGCATGTGCTTCCCAGTCGAAATTACCGCTGTCGACGATACAGCCACCGACTGCAGTAGCGTGTCCGTCCATATATTTAGTAGTAGAATGTGTCACGATATCAGCACCCCATTCGAACGGGCGGCAGTTGATCGGTGTCGCGAATGTATTGTCGACAATCAAAGGCACACCGTGGCTATGAGCGATACGGGCAAACTTCTCAATATCCAACACCATCACTCCCGGATTGGAGATCGTTTCGCCGAATAATAACTTTGTATTCGGACGGAAAGCCTTACTGATCTCTTCTTCGCTGGCATCCTGATCTATGAAAGTACATTCGATACCTAGCTTTTTCAGTGTAACGGACAGCAAGTTGTATGTACCTCCATAGATACCGGTTGCACTTACAATATGATCGCCGGCTTCGCAAATATTGAAACAGGCAAAGAAATTGGCGGCCTGTCCCGATGAAGTCAACATGGCGGCAACACCACCTTCCAACGCCGCAATTTTGGATGCTACGGCATCGTTTGTCGGATTCTGCAGACGAGTATAAAAATAACCACTCTCTTCCAGGTCGAACAGTTTAGCCATCTGTTCGCTGGTTTCATACTTGAATGTAGTACTCTGATAGATAGGGAGTACACGCGGCTCTCCCTTTTTAGGTTGCCAACCACCTTGTACACACAAAGTTGCCGGTTTGAATGAATTGCTCATATTATTAATGTTTGCTATAAATTATATTCTGCCAACAAAAGTAAAGAATAGTTCGTTCCGTTAATACAAATCTACGATCATTTATAAAAAATAGGGTACTGTTTAAAAATAATCTTTACCTTTGTCATCGGTTTTGGTGTCACAATTCCAGTTCTACGGAAGGGTGATGAAAAGGGAATCAGGTGAAAATCCTGAACAGACCCGCTGCTGTAAGCTCCGCCAAAGTCGTTGAACATAACTCAATCCACTGTTCGTAATGAATGGGAAGGACGTTCAATGATGGAGTAAGTCAGAAGACCTGCCAGGATCAGTAGTTTTAAGCTTTCGAGGAATAGGGCTGAAAAACATGTACGAGAAGGATTTTGCTTTGTCTTCCTGCAGGTTCTGTCTGTTCATGTATTCCATTGTATTTACTTCGAAAGTCTGTTATAAAAATTTAATGCATTTGATGGAATGAGAGGTTTCATACATGTTTTTCTATTGCTTCTTTGTTTGTGTTCTGTGCGTTTGGTGGCACAGAATAAGGTAATTCTGTCAGGTGAAGTGAAAGATGAAGAGGGAACTTCGCTTCCGATGGTTACTGTTGCCATCGAGAATACGACGGCTGGGACATATACCGACAACCGTGGCCGTTATTCTTTGGAGGTAACTCCGGGAAGACACACACTTATCGTTACTTTGCTGGGGTATAATTCAATAAAGAAATCTGTTGATATCCGAAAGAACATGACGTTGAACTTTGTCATGGAGGAGAATTCCGTAACACTGAAGTCGGTAGAAGTATATGGCAAAACGAAAACTCAGAAGGTCAAAGAAAGTGCTTTTTCTGTCAATGCCCTCGATATAAGGCTACAGATTAATTCACTAAAGAATCTTAGTGAGATTGTGAACCGGACTACCGGTATTAAGATTAGGGAAGAGGGGGGAGTCGGTTCTGATTTTGACCTTTCCATCAACGGGTTATCGGGTAACTCCGTCCGTTATTTTATTGATGGCGTACCTTTAGACAGTAAAGGCAGCAATGTGACGCTGGCCAATCTGCCTGTCAACCTGATCGACCGGGTGGAGATCTATAAAGGAGTAGTGCCAGCCTCATTGGGAACGGATGCATTGGGTGGTGCTATCAATATCATTACCAAAGCGGAAAAGACGAATTTCCTGGATGCCTCCTACAGTATCGGTTCCTTTCATACACATAGTGCCGATCTGAATGCGCAGTTTGTGGAACGGCGTACGGGGTTGATCGTGCGTCCTGCCATCGGTATCAACTATTCGAAAAATGATTACCGAATGAAAGATGTGCAGGTGCGCAATGAGGCGGGCGACCGGTTTATCAATGGCAATCCCAAACGTTTCCATGACGGTTATTTTTCACTGTTAGCACAGATGGAAGCAGGCGTTACAGGCAAATCCTGGGCAGACGAATTCTTTGTATCGGCTTCTTACTCCAAAACGGATAAGGAGTTGCAGACCGGTTCGGTGCAGACCAAGGTGTATGGTATGGCGGAGCGTAATTCGGATGCGTGGAACGTATCGGCACGTTACAACAAGCGCAACTTCCTCACCGAAAACATGACATTGAAGGCAACCTTATCGCAAACATGGGATCACTCCCTCACAATCGATACCGCTTATCGTAAATATTACTGGGATGGCGGCTATATCGTAAGTCAACGCAACGAAATCCGGGGCGGGGAACCTTCCATGCGTCATTATAAACGTCCGCTGACCATCGCACGAGCCAATCTGGATTATCAGCTGAACGAGCATCATGGTTTTAACCTGAACTATAATCTGAGCCGGACGGGCAACGACCGTTATGACGATTTGGACAAAAGTTTTGAGCCGTCTAACGATGCGGTCACCAAACATATTCTCGGACTGACCTACAGTCAGTCGTTTTTTGACGGTAAGATGCAGAATGTATTCTTCGCAAAAGACTACGTGAATCGTCCCAATATCCAACAGACCGACCAGTCTACCGTGACCGGCTCGAACAAGGTGCAAGGCGCAACTACCAAGAATTATTTTGGATACGGAGCCGGACTGCGTTATGAGTTCTTTGCTCCCCTGGCAGTAAAGGTTTCCTACGAGCATAGCGTACGTTTGCCGATCGCCCGCGAGTTGTTGGGCAATGGAACGACTATCTATGCCAACGTGGCGCTGGAGCCGGAGAAGAGTGACAATGTCAATTTCGCCATGTTCGGAACTTGGTTTCCTGCTGCCGGACATTCCATTTATTATGAGGCGAATGGCTTCCTGCGCTATGTAGACAATTACATACAAACTTCCGTTATCGAAAAGGAGGGAATGTTGCAGTATGTCAACGATCCGGCAGTTCATATCAAAGGAGTGGAAGGAGAAGTTCGTTACGACTGGGATGGGCGGTTGCAACTCATGGCGAATGTCAGCTATCAGGATGCCCGCGATCAGAAAGAATTCAAAGAGGATGGCAAACCCTCTGCCACATACAATAATCACGTGCCCAACCGCCCCTGGTTGTTCGGAGGTGCTGAGGCGAGCTATACGTTCCGTAATCTTTTGTTTCCGGATAATAAGTTACGGTTGGGATGTTCGCTACAGTGGGTGCATTGGTATTTCCTGACCTGGGAGGCGTATGGTAATTATGATACGAAGGCACGCATTCCTTCGCAACGTATCTGCAATGCCAATGTCACCTATTCATGGAAACGCGACCGCTACAATATCTCATTGGAATGTTCCAACTTCCTTGACGAGACGGCCTACGACAATTATAAACTGCAAAAGCCTGGTCGTGCTTTCTTCGCTAAATTCAGAGTATTCATTAATTAATTCATATTTAAAACAAAAGAAAATGAAGAAGTTCAAATTTGTATTGTTAGCCTTTATGACAGCTTTGCTTTCATTCGGAATCACAGCTTGTTCTGACGACGATGAGGTAGAAAGTGTATCGGTGACCGGCGTTACTGTCAGCCCGACTACATTGGCATTGAAAACCGGAACCACCGGCACACTGACCGCAACTGTTACTCCCGGTACTGCTGCCGTAACATCCGTATCCTGGAGCAGCTCGGATGAAGCTGTTGCAACAGTAGACAAAGGCGTTGTTACAGCCGTTGCCGAAGGTACAGCTACAATTACCGCAAAGACAGATGATGGTGGTTTCACAGCGACTTGCGAAGTGACAGTGACAAGCGATGCACCGGCTTTCGATGAAAGTAAGTATCATTTCGATTTGTTCCTGACCGTAGGTAAGCATGGTGGTATGGCGAGCAATAACACCACTATTGTCAATAGCGTAGGCAAACTGACTGCCGATATGGGAACCATCACGGTAAAAGGTGAAGGAACTGAACTGGGTGACTATGCGATGGAAAGTATCTCAAGAGGTAAGTATTACTACCAGGTGCCTTCCAGCAACGACCGCTTCGTGAAGTATCAGGTTAAGAATAATCAGGTAGTGGAAGTGGCAGCTTGTCCGTTCAAAACAAATACGTATAAAGTACGTTCTTATTCTCATACATGGATTGACGACAATACCTTATTGGTTATGGCTGCCAGCGGCGATGCTTCTAAAGTGCTTTGGAGTAAGTTGAATGCTGATAATATGTCGATTATAGCAGAAGGTGAGTTGGATATCCCGTTGCCGAAGTCGGAAGTAGAAGGCGAGGAAACAAAGAAGTTCTCAACTTCGGGTATCCTTACCTATAATGAAAAGGCTGATAAGTTGTATTATTTTTATTTCGGTAAGAATGGTGTATCCGGCAGAGGTGGTATGACAACTACCCAATTCTATACAGCTGTCCTCAATCCTTCTGACTTGTCGGTGGAGAGCAACAAGCGTAACTCTATTGCTGCTGAAATGGCAGGAAGCGCGTATGGCGAGCTAATGCAGAACAGTGTTATGTACGATGAAAGCGGTAACCTTTACCTGGCTGCATTTACTGAAACAGAGAAGATGGAGCAAGGCTATATCTTGCGTATCAACAACGGTGAAACCGATTTCGATACCAGCTACAATGGCTATCCGAATCCGGAAGGTAAGGTGCTGACTACGCAATATTTGGGTAATGGCAAAGCTCTTGTCTATTTGCGTGATGATGCTGCCGGTACAAAAATTGATAGCTACAGCCACTATTACTCTATCGTCGACCTTACTACAGGCGAAAGAACTCGTTTGAGCTTTGACGGCAAAGAGATTGCTTACAGCGGTGGCCGCTTCTCTCAGCGTTCTGTTGTCTTCAACGAGAAAGCTTATATCGGCGTGAATACCGAAGCGGATGCCAACGCTATCATCTATATCTACGATATCAAGACCGGTACTGTAGAGAAGGGTGCTGAAGTGGCTGGCGAATTCTTCTTCGATATGATCCGCGTGGTAGAAAATGATTGATCCCTTTCTTCGTTTGATATAAATAAAAGTTACAGCTTCCCAAACTGGGAAACTGTAACTTTTATTTTAATATCCTCTTCTGTAATATCCTGAACCAAATAAAAGCAACAACTCCTTTTAGCATGCTGGAGATGCTGATAGCCCACCAAACGCCGATGATTCCCAATCCCATAGCCGATAAGGCAATAGCCATCGGTATGCGCAGTGCGTTGAATGTAATACTGATGATAGCTGGAGGAACGGTGCGTCCTGTCCCGTAGAACAATCCCTGCATGGTGATTTCAAGCATCATGAACAACATCGAGTAACCGTCTATCCGTAGGAAGATACCGCCTGCTTCATAGGCTTCGCGCTGAGGGACAATCCATGAAAAGACTTCGCTGCCGTAGAATACGAATAGTAGGGTGCAGAGGACACCGAATACGGCAGTCATTTTCAATGTTGTATGATAAGCCTCCAACACCCTGCTCTTTTCAGAAGCCGCATAGTTTTGGGCGACGAATGCACTTAGTGCCGTACTGAATCCTTGCGAGGTATTCCAGGCGATGGCTTCGATTTGTCCGCCGGCAGTCAGTGTCATCAAGCCGATATGTCCTCCGTAGGTAGAAGCCGTGCGGGCCATGAATATGTTGATGATAGCAAACAGAGTGTTCAGCATGGCGACCGGCAAACCTAGTTGTAGGATTCGTTTGGAATAGTTCTTCTTCAATTTGGCGAAGAAAGAAAAGCCGCCGAACAGTTTGCTTCTGCGTTTCAATTGGTAAACGAATATGGCACAGACCGTAGCCTGCGATAGCCAGGTAGCCCAGGCAGCTCCCGCCGTCCCCAGGTCGAAGACGAAGATAAATATCGGGTCTAATACCATATTGATGATAAGCCCTGTCCCACTGATGTAGAACGGCACTTTGCTCATCCCGGCTGCATTATGAATACCGGTGAAGGCTGCCGACAGGAAGATAAAAGGGAAGGCTGTAGCGACAATGCGCAGATACTCGACCGCATTTGCTGCGATAGAAGCCTCCAACTTATAGATATTGATGATTGGGTGGGCAAAGACAAAAAGCAGCAGTCCCCAACAGATGGAAATAATCAGAGCGATGGTGAGGTTATGAGAAGAATAGCTTTTCGCATCCTCTTCATTCCGTGCTCCGATACTTTGTCCGACACTTACTTCTGAACCGACTTTATTCAATAGCGATATCGAGTTGGTCATCCAGGTCAGGATACCCACAGCACCGATAGCGGCTACAGCCTCGCTTCCCAGTCGTCCTACCCAGGCCATATCGGTTATACTATAAGCCATCTGAATAAAAGAAGTGCCCATAATCGGTAATGCCAGATTGAATAATTGGCGTTTGATGGGACCTTGTGTCAGGTTTTTTGTTCCTTGCATGTTCGTCTAATTTGCTGCAAAAGTAGGAATAATCGTGAAGTTTATGTTACTTTAAATTTGTTTTACTGTTATCTTTGCGTGGATTGGTAATAAAATTCTAAAGTAAAGGATTATTATGGATATGTTATCATTGGTATTTACAGTAGGGGTAGTTATTGGTGCTGCTTTTCTTGCTTGGCTTTATACAAAACCAGGAAAGAAATGGTTGGAAAATTTGTAATCATTTTGTGATATAGAAACTACTTTGTGTTGTTTTTAATGGAGAAAGCCGTACTATAGCAAACTTGTTATAGTACGGCTTTCTTATTGAGAGGTGGATTAGAAGTTGATATTCACTCCGATCATTGCACTGAACTTCTGTAACGGATATCCGTAATAAAGTTCATACTTTTGGAATAATACATTATTCAGTTTCAGATACATTCCGAAAGTATCGTTGAAGTTGTATGCTCCGGTCAGGTTCAGTTCATTGATGTTATCCATCTTTACATCCTGAGAACCCAGTTTGGCCTCACGTCCGGTCCCTAGATAATAGTCCAAAGAAGCAGACAGGTTTTTGATCGGGCGCACTGTGACACCGGCGGTGATTTCCATTTCCGGCATTCCCCATGCTTTGGCGTCTTTTCCTCTTAAATCGGTATCAGGATATTTGTCGCTGTATTCTGCTGTCCAGTTATTGTAAACACCTTTCAAAGAGATTTCGAACAATTGCTGGTAACTGTATTTCAAATTAGCCCCAATCAACAATTGTTTTGTATCTATTTCGTTTAACATACCGCATGCAGAACCGAAGTAGTCTTCATCTCCGTACGCGAGTGTCGGAACAAAGAAATAGTTGTTGCTGGTGATTTTATATCCACCGAAAACATCAAACCAGAAACCGGGTGCAACACCACTCTTGATTCCTACGATACCGTCTAGCCAGTTGCGGGAAGGGGTTAGTCTGGATGTAGGAGATGCATAACGGTTTACCTGAAACAAGTCATACATACTGTTTGAATTTAATTTACCATTAGCATTTAAATACAATACAGTCTTGTCTGCTACTTCAACGTCTGCTGAAATGTTGGGAGACACCATGAATTCTTTTTCTGCTCCGCTAAAAAACATAGCGTTCACTCCCAGTTTAACATGCCAGTTATCACCTATTACCTTATAATATGGACTTAATGTAGCTGCGGCAAAATTGTCAAAATAATATATATATCCGGCTTTTTCTCCCTCCGGTATCTTCATTTCATTTGGTAAGCTATAGTTGAAGTATTGGAAGTTTCCATCTAATCCAATTCTTTGATTACCGCTAAAACCTGCGTTTAATCCAAAATTAAGATTGAATGTTCCTTCTGTCGGTCCGTCGAATTGTTTGCCCGCTCCGTATTTATAAGAGAAATTGGTATAACCTAAATCCAGCAGATAACCAACAGGTGCATCTTCTTTTGATTCAACGCCTACATTCGCTTTGATCGTTTGAGCGACCTGATTGGTTTCGACATCGCTGGCTAAATTCGGAGCCACACTGGAAAGTGGATCTAATGCCGGCAATCCGTAATAATTGAATCCTGAATAACCATACTTAACGCCCATCTTCAGAGCTAACTTATCGAAGTTATGCTTGAAGTTAAGGCCGCCCATATTATCATTCAGCTTCGCTTTTACCTTTTCATTTATCTGGAGATATTTCACCTTGCCGTTGGTAGAACGGTGTGAGAACCAGATATTCAGCTGATCCTTGTCTGTGCTGAGGATATGATACCCTAGGTCACCGTTCAGGTTCAGATAGGTACCGCCGCCGAAGTTAAAATAACCACGGCGTTTGTTATACTGGATATCCGTCATGATATTACCGGAAGGGAGCAGGCTGATCTCTTTCTGAGGATCGGCAGCGATCGTAAAACCGGCATAGTCGATCGCCATCTTCTTCACTTCCGGTTCTTTGATGACCGGAAGGGTGTTCACTTTGCTTGCATCCTGTACCGTCGGATCATATTCACGTTCGAGCGTCATCTCCCGGTCCAGATTCTGTTTCTTCGAAGTATCTTCCTGTGCACTCATTGTGGCAGTAGTCCCAAGCAAGGCTACAACACACAGCGCTTTTACATTATATATAGTCTTCATTGTATTCAATTATTGCTTTAGTTTACCTAATCTGTCCTCTATCATACCGGCAATCTCATCGTCACCTTTGTAATTGTTCTGCAGGTTGTTCAGATAAGCGCGTGCCTGAATGTCATCTCCCTGGCGGATATAAATATCTGCCCACAGGATGAATCCGCGTGCCAGCCAGTACTGGTGAGGAGTTCCGTTCTTAGCGAAATCTTCCAGTATCTTTTCAGCATTCTTATCGTCTTTAGTGTCATAGAAATATTGAGCCAACAGATATTTGGCTTCTGCACCGTGAGCTGTACGGGTGTCTTTGCTAAGAACTTTCAAGTCTTCAAGTGCTTTCGCCGGCTGTTTATGGTCGATATAAGCTTTGGCACGGATATAACGGGCTTCGGCTTCTACTTCAGGAGATAGCTTCGGATCTTTCAGCAATTCGTTGGCTGCGAGCTGTGCTTCTTCCTGTTGGCCGGTCTGCAGGGCACAACGCATGATACCCAGACGGGCTGCCTGTTTGTTTTCCGGATTCTCTGCGATAACCTGTAAACGCTTGAAGGTTTCCAGTGCTGCCGGGAAGTCCTGGGTGAGATATTGCATTTCTGCCGTACGTGCCACTGACTCTTCCAGGAATTTCGTATCGCCGCTGTCGATAACCGATTTGAAACGCTGCAGGGCTTCATCATATTCCTTCTTGGCAAAGGCGATGCTTCCCAGATAATAGTTCGCATTCGAACTGAAAGCTCCTTCCGGGAATGTTTGCAGATAGTTGACCAGACTGCGACGGGCTTCGTCGTTATTACCGCGCAGGAAGAGTTTTTCTGCAGCGATGTATGTCAGTGAATCCTGTTCGCCGACTTCCAGGCGGACGTTACCTCCCAGTGAGTTGACATAGTTGGCATACGCATTGATATCGTTCAGGTCGATATAAACAGACTTCAGGTCCTGAAGAGCTACTCTGGCTTCTTCGCTACCCGGATAGTTACTGATCACTTTCTTATAGGCTTCAGCCGCTTTCTGCGGTTGGTTGTCGTTGAAGTACAACAGACCTAACTGGATACCGGCTTTACGGGCGAGACTGCTTTGCGGGAAACGCTGAATCAGTGTTTCGAATGCCTGGGCTGCCTGTGAACTGTTTTCAAGCAATACATAAGAACGTCCTTTTTCGAAAAGAGCGTCGTCTACATATTGTGATTCCGGATAATCGCGGATCAGGCGGTCCATCGCACTGATCTTACCCCGATAGTCTTTCTGCAAACCGAGCAGGAAGCCTTTCTGATAAACCGAATAATCTCCGGCAGAGGGCTGCAGTTGAGCGGCACGGCTATAGTTTTCTTCTGCCTGTGTGAACTGACGTTTCTGGTACAGGCAGTCACCGACACGATTATAGGCATCCGCCAGGGCAGGAGCCTGCTGGCTGCTTTCAAGGTTGATATACTGGCGGAAACGGTTTTCTGCTTCCCCGTATTCTTTCAGTTTGAAGTAGCAATACCCCAGATTGTAATGAGCCAGTGCGTACATGTCGGTATTCCGCTGACGGGTATTGTTCAGATAGGTACGGTAATCAGAGATCGCCTGCTGATACTCTCCTTTGCGGTAGTATGATTCTCCACGCCAGAAATAAGCATCGTTGCGTGATTCCATATTATAAGAACCCAGATTGATCGCCTGTGTGAACAGGTCGACCGCTTCATCCAGTTTCATATTGGTGAATGCCTGCGTTCCCAGCTGGAACAGGATGTCTTGTTTCGCTTCCAGTATCTTTGTACTCGGACGATTGATCTTATTGATGGAGTTGAGGGCTGCCTGATAGTTTTTAGTAGTCAGATAGACTTCCACCAGGTAGTCGTTCACTTTATCGGCATATTGTGAATTTGGAAAATCGTTCAGGAAGTCTTCGAAAATAGTCACCGATTCGCCAAATCCTGTAAAGGCTGTTTCATGGATCAGCAACGCATAGTTGAACATCGCCACTTCCTGTATCTGTTTGTCGAAAGATGCCGTTGCCGCAGCTTCGAAAGCCATACGGGCGTTGTTCTTGTCTTTCAGTTTCAGGTAAGACTGTCCCAGATACAGATAAGCATTCTGTGTCAGTGCATCGTTTTCGCGTACGGTCTGTGACAAGGCGCTGACAGCACTGCTGTAATTCCCTTTATTATAATAGCATACACCGAGAATATACAGGTCGCCTCTTAACGGGCTGTCGGTAGACGATACGTATTTGCTTAACATGCTGATCGCCTTGTCCTGATTGCCCAAATGATAATACGAGTTACCCAGGATACGATAAACCTCGCTGTTATTCTTACTGTTCGGATAAGAGGAGAGGAGTTCTTCCCCTTCGCTTATTACCTTTTCATACTTGTTCTGTATAAAATAGATCTGTGTAATATAGTATAGCGACTGTTCACGGTAATCCGGCATCTCTTTCAGGCGGCTGAATTCGACTAGCGCATTGTTGTATTTACCGGTCGCATAGTCGATATAAGCCACATAGTAAGTAGCGGCTTCCCGATATTGTGTGCCGATTTGCTGTATCCGGGCAAAGTAGTTACGTGCTTTATCCATCTCGCCCGTCTGCAGGAGTGAATAAGCCAGCCGGAAACTATAGGCTTCCTGTTGCTCCGGACTGAGCAGGTCTATATCCGATTCGTTGAACCAGAAAATAGCTTTTTGGTATTCCCCGCGTCCGAAATGAACGGAACCGATCAGGAAGTTCACTTCGTCGCTATGGCGTGAAGCCGGATAATCCTCCAGATAATCTTTCAATAGTTCGTCGGCATTGGGACGGCCCTGTTCATAAGCTGCGTATACGATCATATAGTCAGCTTCCTGGACCAGGTCTGCATCTTTTGCGTGTTGTTTGTAAGCCTCCAGCTTATCGATACAACCCGGATAGTTTTTTAAACTAAACAATTCTTTACCTTCTACGAATAAACGGTCCGGTGCCTCAAACTGGTACGACCGCTGCCCGCTAGCCACATGACTTCCTACCACCAGGCACAGTGGAATAAGTATTCTTTTCATCACTCCTTCGCTTTAATGTACAGATATTAAACAGTCTCTATTAGTTCTAAGTTGCAAATATAAAGAATAACATACAAATGCTAAGTAAGTTATTAACAAAAAGAATTAATATTTGGAATCATAAACAAACGTGTCAAAACAAAAAGTGAGGGTATCGGTCATGGTTTCGTGTAAAAATGTCTTATATTTACGCTCTCTTCATACAGCAAAAGATGGGTGGATCGGAAGACATAAAAGAATTAAGCAGGTTGTTGGAAAGTTATAAAGGCCGTTTTATCAGCTTTGCAAATTCCTATGTGCAGGAATTTTCCGTAGCGGAAGATTTCACGATGGAGGCTTTTATGGATTATTGGGAAATGCGGGAAATGCTGCAGCCTGATTCGAATGTGCCAGCCTATATCCTGACTTTGATCAAGCATAAATGTCTGAATCACCTGAAAAGAAAACAATTGCAGGAAGATGTCTCTCAAAGGCTCCGGACGGTTGCCGAATGGGAGCTGAATCTGCAAATATCCTCTTTGGAAGTCTGCGAACCCACAGAGCTTTTCACTACAGAAATAAAAGAGATAGTAAACCGGACCCTTCAGCAATTGCCAGAACAGACACGGCGCATTTTTCTGATGAGCCGTTTTGAGAATAAAACCCGTAAAGAGATTGCCGACGAATTGAATATGACTTCGAAAGGCGTAGAATACCATATATCCAAAGCGCTGGCCGCCCTTCGTGTGAATTTGAAAGACTATTATACGATCCTTCCCTTTTTATTTTATAATCTGAAATTTTTAACTTTTTTAAACTAGGCGCTTGCTTCTCCCGATTTCTATATATACAGAAGATAGAAATATGGAGAAAGAATTACTATATAAGTTTTTTACGGGAACTGCTACACTGGAAGAAAAAGAGTGCATTATGCGGTGGATGGAAGTATCTCTGGATAATAAAGCTGTTTTTCTGAAAGAAAGGAAATTGTATAATGCGATACTGTTGAATGCCGAACCGGAGAATACATCGGTTGCCGGAAACAAAAAACAACATGGGGTGCATTTAGGTTTCGTGAAGTTCCTGCGGATAGCGGCAATGATCGTCATCGCTTTCGGGTTAGGGTATTTTGCCCAGGACCGGGACGACGAGGGGCCGGTAGCTATGCAGACTATAGCCGTTCCTGCCGGCCAATGCGTCAATATCACGTTGCCTGACGGCAGTAACATTTGGCTGAATGCGCAGACGACTATACAATATCCGGTTTCGTTCAACAAACATGAACGTAAGATCAAGCTGGATGGCGAAGCTTACTTTGAAGTGGCGAAAGATAAGAAACGGCCTTTTATCGTCAATACAAAAGAATGCAGTGTGGAGGTCTTGGGTACGAAATTCAATGTGGATGCCTATTCCAGTCGGGATAAATTTGAAACGGTGCTGATGGAAGGAAGCGTCAAGGTATCCATGCATAATGACCCTTTGGAAACAATTTCACTAAAACCCAATAATAAGGTGTATCGTTCGAATGGTAAACTGTTGACACAGAAAATTGATAATTACGAAAGATACCGCTGGAAAGAAGGGTTGATCTGTTTCCAGGATGAACCGTTCAGGCTGGTGATGGAAGACTTTGAGAAATTCTATGGGTTGAAGATAATTGTGAACAACCAGAAAGTGACAAAGTATTTGTACACAGGGAAATTTAAGCAAACAGATGGTATTGATTATGCGCTAAGTCTGCTGCAGAAAAATATCCACTTTACCTATCAACGCGACCGCGAAAATCATGTGGTGTATATTAATTAAATGAAATAATAACCTTTTAAATCTGATTGCCTATGATATAGTAAAAAAAGTTTTTGTTAACGAAAAAGCCGGTTGATGGTGACGCATCAACCGGCAGGAATCTCAATCACAATTAATTAAATTGTATTATTTTGAAACACACAAATGTATGAAAAAAAATACTTTACAGGGACATTATTGCCTAAAAAGTCCCAACCTTAAACAACTCTTTAGAATTATGCGGATAACTACATTCTTGTTATTGGTCTGTATCTTTTGTTCGTTTGCCTCTACTTCCCATTCACAAAATATGCGGGTGAGCATAAGTAAATCAAGCACACAGTTAAACAAAATTTTCTCTGAAATAGAGAAACAGACGGAGTATCTGTTTGTATATAACAACCAGATAGATGTGAATCGAAAAGTTTCTGTTAATGTAAAGGAGAAACAGGTTGCCCAGGTATTGGATGAACTGTTCCGCGATACCAATATCGAGTATATGATCCAGGGTAATCATATCGTTTTGTCCTCCAAAGAAAATAAGCAGGAAACACAGCAGCAGTCGAGACGTCAGATCTCCGGAGTTGTCGTAGATGATAACGGCGATCCGGTTATCGGAGCCAATGTGCTGGTAAAAGGGACGACGACCGGGAATATAACGGATGTAGATGGTAAATTCTCTTTCGAAGTGCCGGATAATGCCGTACTGGAAGTATCCTATATCGGCTATTTGACGCAGGAAGTCAGTACAAAAAATAAATCGATTCTGAAGATCACTTTGCATGAAGACACTCAGAATCTGGAAGAGGTCGTGATTGTAGGTTACGGTACGATGAAGAAAAGTGACTTGACTGGTGCTTCCGGCTCTGTAAAAGAAGATGCGTTGGCGCAACGGACAGTTACTTCTTTCGGACAGGCTTTGTCGGGACGCGTATCCGGTGTGAATATCTCGACCAACTCAGGTCGTCCGGGCGGACGTGCTTCCATCCGTATCCGTGGTAACTCTTCTATCAGCGTAACGAACGACCCTCTTTATGTGGTGGACGGTGTGATTCTGAATGTCAGCACATTGACCAACGGAACATCTCCGATCGACTATCTGAATCCGAACGATATCAAGTCGGTAGAAGTCTTGAAAGATGCGTCGGCAACAGCCATCTACGGTGCCCGAGGTGCGAATGGTGTTATTTTGGTTACAACCAAAAAAGGTGAAGGTGTGGGTACTAGTATTCGTTACGATACCGACTTCGGTATAGGTGTTCTTCCTAAAAAACTGGATGTACTGAATGCTGCCGAGTTCCTGCAACTGGAGGATCTCGCCTATGCGAATGCTCAGAAGTTCGATCCGGAAGGATGGCAGAACGGAAACTATAAAGATCCGAAACTGAAAAGAACAGACTCGCGGTTGTTCGATTCTAACGGCCAGCCGTTGTACGATACAGACTGGCAGGATGAAACTATCCGCAATGCTTTTTCGCAGACACATCAGGTATCCGTGTCCAATACAAAAGGTGGCGACAGCTACGGGTTGTCTGTCGGATTCAGAGGAGAGGACGGTCTGATCATTGAATCTTACCTGAAACGTTATTCTGCCCGTTTCTTTATGGACAGCGAGCTGACCAAATGGTTGAAAGTAGGGGGTAGCCTGAGCTATGCCTATCAGAAAGAACGCCAGACCGACTCAATGGGGGATGGCGGTATCACGGTAGGACGTCAGATCGTGGAGGCATTGCCTTTCCTGCCTGTCCGTTATGAGGACGGAACTTTTGCCGGAAACAACGATTATCCGGGAATGGAAGGCGGTAACAGTCCGGTGCAGGTAGCTAAAGACCGTAACTATACATTGGAAACACAGACTATGTTGGGTAATGTATATGCGAACATCACTATTCTTCCGGGGCTGGAGTTCCGTTCCGTATTGGGTGCCAATATCATCAATCAGAAATCGAATTATTATGGAGGTCGTCAGTTGATCTGGATCTCTTCTCCGAACGGCAGTGCTTCTGTAAATAATAATCGGAATAACTCCTGGCAGTTTGAAAATTATGTGACTTATCATAAAGATTTTGCCCGGGTACATTCGTTTACCGGTATGGTCGGTTTATCCTGGCAGCATGTGGATAACTCTTCGTCCACAGCGTCGGCAACAGGTTTCGAAGATGATTTCTTCCAGTATAACAACCTGGGGATCGGAACTTCTCCCACGGCAGCATCGAGTGCCAATGCGTATGGTTTGAATTCTTATTTTGCCCGTGTCAATTATGGCTATAAGAGTAAATATTTATTGACGGCGACAGCTCGTTTGGACGGATCGTCTAAATTCGGTCAGTCAAACAGATATGCATTCTTCCCCTCTGTAGGTGCTGCGTGGCGTATCTCGGAAGAGAGCTTTATGAAACCGGCTACTGCTATCTCTAATTTGAAGTTGAGAGCCAGCTACGGTTTGACTGGTAACTCGGAAACAGGTGCTTATGCTTCACAGGGTAGTTTGGGCAATTATACGACTGTTTTCGGCAGTTCGAAAGCATCCGGTATCGGTGTTTCTTCTTTGGCTAATCCTGATCTGAAATGGGAAAAGACTTCTCAGGTGAATGCCGGATTGGACATCGGTCTGTTCAACAACCGCGTAAACCTGGAAATGGATGTATATTATAAAAAGACGACAGATATGTTGCTGAGTGCTCCGGTACCGGCTTCCAGCGGTTTCACATCGATTACGAAGAATGTCGGAAGTATGAGCAATAAGGGTTTTGAGTTTTCTATCAATACGGTAAATATTACCAATGAGAATTTCTCATGGGAAACGACGTTCAATATCTCATTCAACAAGAACAAGGTGTTGGCGTTAAGCGAGGGAGACGATGATATTTATCCGGGACCGGATATTTTGTCTTCAAGCAATAACATCATCCGTGTTGGTGAACCGGTCGGTTCTTTCTATGGCTATAAACGTCTGGGAACTTGGGGTACGGATGAAGCGGAAGAAGCAGCTAAATATAACTTGCGTCCGGGTGACCTGAAACTTTGGGACCGTAACAATGACGGACAGATCAATGATATGGATCGCCTGATCATCGGTAAAGGTATTCCTGACGGTTACGGGACATTCTCCAACTCATTCCGTTATAAAAACTTCGACCTGGTTGTCGACCTGCAGTATATGTTCGGTAACGATGTACTGGATATTTCCAAACACTCGGCAGAAGACCGTACCGGTATAGCAAACAGTTATAAGACTGTTCTGAATGCATGGACTCCGGAAAACCAGAATACGATGATCGCACAGATCAGACCGACCGGTGCGGGATATACGACGAACATCGACTCTCATTTCGTGGAAGACGGCTCGTTCCTGCGTGGTAAAAACCTGGTTTTGGGGTATACTTTCCCGTCTGAATTGACAAAGAAGATCTCGATCAAGTATCTGAGAGTATACGGTAGTGTTCAGAATTTCTTCCTGATCACTAAATATAACGGTTATGACCCGGAAGTGTCGGATGCGACACAGACGTTTGCTCAAGGTATCACCGTATTCGGTTATCCGAAACCGCGTACGTTCACGATTGGTCTGAATGTTAGTTTTTAACTCTTAATACTATTATTAAATATGAAGACAAAATATGCTTTATTGATATTATCACTGGTGCTCGGTTGTAGTTGTACTGACTTTTTGGACGAATCGAATCCGTCTAACTTTACTCAGCAAAACTATTTTAAGACAGCGGAGCATGCGCGCAGCGTGGTTAATTCTATCTATGCAGATCTGCGGTATTCGGCAAACGGTGACTATGGTGGCAATCCGTATTTCATGACCGATTTCCTGACAGGGCTGGCAGGAACGAAAGTAAGCCAGAACGTCAACATCAATAATATCCGTTTGGTCGTGAATAATTCGGACAACGAGTATAGTAAGAGTTGGTGGAACTATGCATACCGTGCTATTGCCAATGCAAACCTGGCAATCACTTACATACCGGGAATCGAGATGGATAAATCGACTAAAAGTAAATGTTTGGGCGAAGCCTATTTCCTTCGTGCCTATAATTATTTCAACCTGGTACGTTTGTTTGGTTCTGTTCCGTTGGTATTGGTGCCGGTGGATGCTTCTTCCCCCGAATTGTATCCGCAACAGGCTTCTACGGAAGAGGTTTATAACTCGATCCTTTCGGACCTGAAACAGGCGGAAGAATCTGATCTGGGCTGGACGGATGAAACCGGACGTGTGACGAAAGCGACAGTGAAATCTTTGCTGGCAAGCGTTTATCTGACAATGGCAGGATATCCGATGGAAAAAGGAAAGGAATACTATGCGCTGGCTGCATCTAAGGCAAAAGAGGTGATCGATAACGGTAGTTATAAACTCTTTTCTTCTTACAGCGACCTGCATAATATTGAAATGGAGAATAAAGGGGAACATCTGTTCATGATACAATATCAGTCCGGTATCGTAGAGAATCCGTTCCAGAGCTTGCTCTTGCCTTACAATATGGACGTTTCTTATTATTCGACGGAAACGGGTTCTGTATATGCACTGGATGAATTTATCAATACGTATGAAGAAGGGGATAAGCGTACTGAAGAAGGTGAGTTTTATTATACACAATTCACTTCGAATGCCAACCGTGAAGAAGTTGTGAAATTCGGCGGTTATTACATCTATAAGTTCTTCGATATGGATGCTCATTTGAATACGGCTAAGAGCAGTCTTAATTATCCGTTGCTTCGTTATGCCGATCTTCTGTTGATGTATGCGGAAGCTCAGAATGAAGCGGAGGGCGGGCCTTCGGCTACTGCTTATGCTTGTGTCAACCAGATCAGGCAACGTGCGAATCTGAAAGATTTGAGCGGATTATCGCAGGAAGATTTCCGTTATGCAGTCTGGAAAGAACGTTACCATGAACTGGCTTTCGAGAATAAGATTTGGTTTGATATGGCACGTACCCGCAAGGTGTTGAACCTGGCGACCGGTAAGTTTGATGACTATGTCGGGCATAAGTTTACGTATGGTCCTGTATTGAGTTCACGGGAATTACTGTTCCCGATTCCGACGAACGAGATCAAGAACAATAAGAACCTGAAACAGAATGACGGTTATTAAAAGAACGGTTATTTAAGTAGAATAAAAAAAGGTATATTTGCCGGTTGACTTTTCGGAGGAACCGGCAAATATTTTAATAAGGAACAGTTATGAGAAAAAATGTATCAATTCTTTTGTGTCTAGCCTTTTTATGTTGCCTGGCAGTACAGGGAAAAACACAACCGACAAATGGAACTTCGGATCTGCGCACTTTGCAGCAGCAATTTGTCGATCTGAAATTCGGAATGTTTATCCACTTTAATATTCCGACTTTTATGAGTGACGACTGGGCTGACCCCGATGCCAGTCCGGCTATCTTTAATCCGGTGAAACTGGATTGTAACCAGTGGGCGGAAGCAGCTAAAGCGGCCAAGATGCGTTATGGCTGTCTGACGACCAAACATCACAGCGGTTTTTGTATATGGGATACGAAAACGACCGGTTATAATGTCATGAACAGTCCGCTCAAACGAGATGTAGTAAAAGAATATGTGGAGGCTTTCCGGAAGCAGGGACTTAAAACGATGCTTTATTATTCCATACTGGATACGCATCATAAATTGCGTCCCGGCTTTATCACGAAGGAGCATATCGACATGGTGAAGGCGCAGTTGACGGAGCTTCTGACCAACTATGGTGAAATAACTGCGATCATTATCGACGGTTGGGATGCTCCCTGGTCAAGAATTTCGTATGAAGATATACCTTTCCAGGAAATTTACCGACTGATCAAACGGCTTCAGCCTGACTGTCTGGTCATGGACCTGAATGCTGCCAAATATCCGAAAGATGCTTTGTTCTATACCGATATTAAATCATACGAACAGAATGCCGGACAGCATATTTCAAAAGAATCCAATCAGTTGCCGGCTCTGTCCTGTCTGCCCATCAATAAGAGTTGGTTTTGGAAAGAAGAGTTTCCAACTTCTCCGGTGAAGGATCCGACCGCGATTGTAAAGGATAATCTGGAGCCGTTCAACCAGGCTTATTGCAATTTCATACTGAATGTGGCTCCTAACCGGGACGGATTGATCGATCCGAATGCTGTAGAAGGTTTGAAGCAGATAGGAGCTATTTGGAAAGACAATGCGACGGCTCCTGAATTGCCGGTGTATGATGCTCCGATAACTGCAACGAATATTGCAAAGCATAAACCGACTAATTCCAGCTGGAGCGATGATATGTGGATCATGGATTTTGCCAATGATGATGATTTTACAACAAGTTGGCGATCCAATAAACAGGTGGCAAAGCCCTGGCTGGAAGTCGATCTGGACAAATGTCATTCATTCAATATGATAACGATCACAGACCTGCAAGGGAGTATAAAGAGTTATCGTTTGTTATACGAAACGGACGGTGTGTGGAAAGAAATTTGTTCAGGCGATAAGTCTGATAAAGTAAAAGTGCATCGTTTCGACCGTCTCTGGGGTAATAAAGTAAAAATAGAGATTGACAGCACCAACGGACAAGCTTCCATTGCGGAGTTCGGGGTGTATGATGAACAACGTTGATAGTTTATATAATAATAAAACCGCCGCGAATCACTTCGGGGCGGTTTCGGGTTCCACATTTACCATCAATTATGTTTTATATAATTTATGTGGATATATCTTTATTATTGATTATCGAACCATTTTGTAATAATCTTTCTTAGCCCAGAAGAGGTTGGTGTAATAACCGGATGACTCTTCGTAGTTCTTGGCGATCGCTGCCTGGCAGTTGTCACTGTTGTAAGTCAGCTCATCACTTGGATAGGGTAAGCGGTTCGGAGGAGTCGGGAAAGCGGTCACCTGGTTGTCTGTTGCGAATCCAACAACAGGATAACCGGTACGACGTGTCACATTCCAGGCTTCCAGCTTGTTCAAGAAACCGAAGTTTAACCATAGCTGAGTGCAGACAGCTTCCTGTGTCGGTTTCCAGATATTTTCAGCGTATGCTGTGATTTCATCATCTGTCGGTCTAACCAATGGACGGAATCCTCTGTAGCTATCGTTGCCTGGCTTATAAAGCGAACTTGTTTCCTTCATATCCCAGTAATATTCAGTAGACAGTTTCACACCTTCTACGAAGTGAGTTTTCGCCTTGTTGACGTCAGCTGCTACACCATAACCCATCAAATAGGCTTCTGCCTTGCTGAGGCTAACCTCTGCTGCGCTCAACCATAAACCGAATATGTTTTCATTTCCCTGATACTCTTTCCAGCCGGCAGCTGCGATAGAGTCAATTTCACAGAAATAGTTGGCATCTGGCATGCCTTTCTGTACATATTCCTGATGCTTTTGATCTATCAAGTTAGATATTTCTGCATCGGTCATCATGACATCGTAAGCGATATATTCGCCCTCTGGGTTACAGTCGTACATTACTTCCAAACGTGGGTCAGTCTGGTCATTGGGTAGACCGTTTGCTGGTACATTCATAGCATCCAGAACTGCTTGTGAACAAGCAGCCATGCCACTTGAACGAAGTGCTTGCGACAGTGACTTACCAAAGTTGAAGTCATCTTTTTGGGTGTCGGGTGTCACTCCCATATTTTCCTTATTGTTGTCAATCAGCGGATATTTGCCTGGATTGTTCAGGATTTCAGCAATGGCGGCATGAGCTTCCGCTACGCAATCACCGGAGGTTGACAAATGAAGGGCAATACGCAGACGGAGCGAGTTTACGTATTTCTGCCACATAGTAGCATCACCAGCTGCGATTGTATAATCTTGGCGGCTTAATGCATTTAATCCTTTCTGATCCACATTGCCGTGGTCGAAATAGTCGCCTACCTCTTTCAAGTTGGTAAGAATCTGCTTGTACAGTTCTACATCGTCGTCGTAAACGCACTTCTTTTTAGCCTCATTGTAGTCACCGTCTCTCCAAAGAGTTCCGGCACCGGTGTAGGGAACATCACCGAATACCGACAACATTTCATGCAACTGTGATTCAACCAACGTACGACCCAAATAATAGAATACCAAGTTCGATGGTTTTTCAACCTCGGGAAGATTTTCATAGGTATATTCCAGCAAACGCAGCTGGGTTACCATGTCATAGAAGTTTTTCCAACGATCGTCGTAGCGACCTTCTCCAGAACCCATATAGCGACCGCGTGCATTGTTGGTACCGATAATACCGGAGAAAAGACCGGATGTGGTAGATTGTATCCAATGACGATAGTAAATCGGGTTCATCCATGTATTACCTTTGAACATTAGACCGGTAAATACCTGAGGAACGCCTACTGTTTCTGTCTTGGAGGGATCAGCATACTTGTCATCATACGCTGAATCGGCACATGATGAAGCGAGCGATATCAGTGCGATTCCTCCTATTAACAATGAAAATATCTTTTTCATAAATTCTTCTTTTTAATCTGATTTAGTAAATAGTAAGTTAGAAGCTTGCGCGTACTGAGAAACCGAATGTACGTGCACTGGCAGTAGAACCGCCGATTTGTGCCTGGTAGATCCAGTTTGTTCCGTCTGTCGCTTCAGCGTCGAACAGTTTCATTGTGCGATATACATAGAACGGGTTACGTACGAAACCGGAAACCATCAGGTTGTTGCAGGCAAACTTTCTAGTCAATTCTGCCGGTAAAGTGTAACCTAGACTGATTTCGCGACATTTGATGTAGCTGTTTTTCTGGATAGCATCCTGATAACTCATGCTGGGACCTGTTCCCCAACCATACATATTGTTGTTTGCTTCCATTTGAGTCACAACGATATCGTTCGGTGTTCCGTCTTCTTTCACGCCCGGAAGTATTAAACCATTGTCCCAAACATAGTGGCCGTTAACCATTGTTTCACCTCGATTGTAGTTGCCTACTTCACTTGGATTGAGTACATGGATAGATCCTTTGTTTTCCATCTTTTCTGTATCGCTGTAGTAGAAAAGACCTCCGGTTGAATGGTCACGAACACCTACTGCATCGGTTATATTTCCAACTGCCATCATATACTGCCAGGGAGTGTTCAATACATCACCACCGAAGCGAAAGTCGAATGCCATGTCTAATGTGAAGTTCTTGTAGCTTAAACTTGTACCGAAACCTCCGGTTACTTTCGGCATAGCGTTACCAACTTTGTGACGTTCCGATGTGTCAGTCATATACAAACCGTTGCTACCTACAATATAGTTACCGTTTTCGTCGGTTTTATAGGTATAAGTATACCAGTCACCCATAGATTCGCCAACGTGTGATTCAAGAATAGCGGCTCCACCGTCGATGTTTGTATGGGTTAATACATCCAGACCTTCGGCCAGTTTTTTTACGGTGTTTTTGTTCCATGCTACATTTGCACGCAAATCCCACTTCCAATCCTTGTTTTCAAAGGGAGTGCCGTATACGCTTAATTCAACACCTTTGTTGCTTAACTCACCGACATTCATCAACATACTTTGTGCACCCATTGATGCAGCACTGGTTGTTGCAAGAATCTGATCCTTGATAGTATTGCTATAGAAGTTGAACTCCATCCCCAAGCGGTTACCGAAGAATTTGTTTTCCAAACCGATTTCAAATTCATACTTGGTTTCCGGTTTGATATCTTCGTTACCAATACTTGTTGGTACGGTATTATAAATATAGTTGGATGATCTCATCAAAGATTCTTGACTGAAAGCCAGGTTAGCAAGATAGAGTTCGGGGGCGTTACCTACAATACCGTAAGAGGCACGTACCTTTCCATAGTTCCACCAAGTCGGCATTTGATCTTTCAGCAACTCTGTATAGAGCACACTGACACTGGCAGAAGGATACCAGAAAGAGTTGTTGCCCTTTTTCAAGGTAGATGTCTTTTCCTGACGGATAGAACCTTCCACAAAACCCCATCCGTTATAACCGTAGCTGGCTGTCAGGAAAGCACCTGTTTTAAGTAACTCCTGTTTGGTCATGCTTGCATTCTTTGTACCAACGGAGGCGTTCAGGTTAAACCAGTTTTCCGGTGTCAAGCCTTGATTGGTGCTTACATCTGACAGATAGTAGGATTCTTGGCGTGCTGTCCAACCCAGGTTAGCTGTTATGTTATGGAGTTCGTTGAATGTTTTGTCATACATTAACATAACGTCGCTATAAACAATTTGGTATTGACTGTTTTTCAATCCGTATTTGTCACTAAATTGACCGTTGGTAGAGAAAATATGTGAGTTATCTGAATACTCTTTGTTTTCAATCTTGTCGACTGTCAGATCAGCAGCTACACGTCCACTCAATGTCAATCCGGGGATAATCTCCCAGGTTGGGTTGATAGAACCAATGAAACGTTGATGATCTTCTAACTGTTCCTTACCCATGATGTTCCAGAAGTATTCGTCAATCAGCGCTGTAGACCCCATCGGTGAGTAAAGGAACTGTTCGTCCGGTGTTAAGGTATCGCTTGTTCCGCCGTTGTTGGCAGAATAACTGTTCTTATACCCGAAACTAGTTACTGTATGGTCACGCATGTAAGCGACATCGGTGAAACCACCGAACATACCGCTAAAATTGTTAGTCAAACGGCTGATGCGATATGGGCGGTTCTTGATATATTGGTTCTGATAAGTAGCCGTATAGTTCAACTTGATTGTATTAGTAACATCGAATGTACCGTTCAGGTTGAAATTGTGCTTATGATTGTTAGAGTTAAGCTGCATGGCCTTCGCATCAGTATAGGTGTACGAGAAACGTACATTGTTGCGTTCATTGCTATTGGTCAATGACAGGTTATATGTTTGGTTGATACCTGTACGGAAGATATCTGCCCACTGGTTGTGATCGATCGGTTCATATGCCCGCTGTGTACCGTCAAAATAGGTTACCATCTTACTCGGATCGTATTTAGCACCCCATGAATAGTACGTTTCGCGGTTAGTCGTAGTAATAGGGTTACCGTTGCGGTCGACACGTAATTGGCGGAAACCGGTCAAAGCTTCCTGGCTGCTGTTACCTAATTCAGAGTTATCATAACCGGGACCGTATTCTTTCTGAATCTCAGGCATGTAAGCTACTTTATCGAAACTTACGTTGGCACTGAAGTCTACGCGTGTACCTGTACCGGCTTTAGCCTTTTTGGTCGTGATCATCACAACACCGTTGGCAGCTTCCGAGCCGTACAGAGCAGAAGCGGCAGCACCTTTCAAGATAGAGATGTTCTCAATGTCTTCGGGGTTGATATCGACCATACCGTTGGAATTGATACGTTGGTTACCCCAATAGCCGTCGTTGTTGGTGTTACCGTTGTGGAGAGGAACACCGTCCATGATGATCAAAGGCTGTGTGTTACCTGTGATAGAAGAAAGACCACGGACGGAAATAGATACAGCAGATGTTCCACCACCGGGAGCAGCCTGGATACGTACACCGGTTGCCTTACCGTAAAGTCCTGAAGCGAGGTTCGAACCGCCGGTTCTTGTCAATTCTTCAGAAGAAACGTTACTTACAGCGTAACCCAATTTTTTGGCATCTTTTTTGATACCCAAAGCTGTTACGACTACTTCATCGAGTTTCTGGCTGTCTTCGGCTAATTTGATGTTCAAGGAAGTCTGGCCTGTGTAGGTAATTTCCTGAGTCGCGTATCCGATAAAGGAAATCTGGATAACGTCTCCGTTTTTAACTCCTTCAAGGCTAAAGTTACCATCCATGTCGGTAATATTACCGTTTGTGGTTCCTTTGATCACTACTGATGCTCCGGCAACAGGACCGAAATCATCTTCTACAACACCTGTCACTTTCCCGTTTTGTTGGGAAATCGCGGTTTCTAGCTTCTCTGGCGCTAAATCAGCATATGCACTGATCGGCAGTACCATGGCTCCTGCGGCGAGGAGTAAGCTGACTTGTTTGAAGTGTTTCAACATAATAAATGATGTTATTGATGATAATACTAGTGTTAGTAAAGGTCCTTTAGATTTTGACGTTTATTGATCTTTGATCTTAGTTCTGAAAGAACTTAGGCTTTAGAAAGGCTAAAGGTTATTGATAATCAAGAAGAGTTTACTTATTTTAAGTGATAAAAAATATGAATATAGAAAAGCAAGCTACTTCTATTCAGAATCACTTGGAAATACTTGATTAACAAATATTGTGTGAATGATAGTTCTGATTGAATTTCTAGAATTAAATGGATGTTTTTGTACTTTAAATATACAATATGAATAAAATCATGGTCTAAGATTTGTTGTTTGATAACACCAGGGCGATCTATTTTGTTTTAGGCTAGAATGTTAAAAATGGTCTTTTATGAAATAAATATTGACGAAAAATAACAATGTGAAATAAAAAAGATATACATTTGTGGCAAGTATTAAGTATTGAGTTCTTTCAGAACTTAGGCGATATTTCTACCAAATCTCCTTGTTTTTCTTCAATTTTTACTATCTATTAATTTATTTTACCCAGTAATACTTCTGTTTGTATTAAAAATAAAAAAGAGCGGACTTTTATCCCGCTCCTGATTGTCATAAATTGGTACTTACCGATTAGTTATTATTTTTTCTATAGATTTCGATCCCTTTCTTTATCGACATCAGACCGAAATCATCTGCATTTAGCTCTTCTTTTTTCAGGATAACGACTTCGGCAGCATCATCTTCTGCGTGGGCACCGTTGAAATTATCCACGAGACATTCAAAAAACATATCCACCGTATGTACTTCGAAACCGCTATACATATACAAATTAGGAATAGAAAACAGATAGCGGCATTCGGTTATATCCAGTCCTGTCTCTTCTTTCACCTCACGATGTGCTGCTTCTTCTGCCGATTCATGCATATCGACAAATCCTCCCGGTAAATCGAGCGTCCCTTTCGCCGGGTCTTTGGCACGGCGTACCAATAAGATCTCACCTGCCGCATTACGAATAAAACAGGCTACAGCCGATGACGGGTTGAAATAGTATACGAAACCGCACGTCGTACATTGTTTAGCTTTCTCGTTACGTTCGACGAAAGTTTTAGCACCACATTTGGGGCAATAAACGAACTGATGTAAAGGATGACTCATAGAATTGACTAATATATAATGTATACAAATGAATAAGGGCGGCTTTAGGCCGCCCTTGATCCGGGGAAAATCCCCTGTGAAATACGATTACTCTTTCACTTCCCAACCCAAAGCACTTGCGCCTAATACAGCTGCATCGCTTTCTTTCAATTGAGAGAAAAGAAGTTTTGTTTTACCTTCATACACTTTCAGCATGTTCTTTTCCATAGAACGTTTGATCGGATTCATGATCAGATCGCCCGCCTTAGTCAGACCGCCGAACAAGATGATAGCTTCCGGACTGGAGAATGCAACAGCATCGGCAAAAGCTTCACCCAGGATATTTCCTGTAAATTCGAAGATTTCCTGAGCCAGTTTATCATTCTTCATCGCTGCATCATATACATCTTTTGAAGTGATTTCATCCGGATCCAATTCACGCAGCAAGCTGTCGTCTTTACGGATTTCCAGATATTCGCGTGCTGTACGAGCCACACCTGTCGCAGATGCATAGGTTTCCAGACATCCCTGGCGACCGCAACCGCAAGGACGACCGTTGTTACGACGCATAATTACGTGTCCTAACTCACCGGCAAATCCGTCATGTCCGTAAACCAGGTTACCACCGATAACAATACCGCTGCCAACGCCTGTTCCCAGTGTGATCACGATAAAATCTTTCAGACCGCGCGCTGCACCATAAGTCATTTCACCGATTGCTGCAGCGTTCGCATCGTTTGTCAGTGCTACAGGAATACCGCCGATCTGTTCGCTGATCAACTGAGCCAAAGGAATTTTTCCTTTCCATGGAAGGTTCGGAGCAAATTCAATACAGCCGTTGAAGAAGTTACCATTGGGAGCTCCTACACCTACACCTTTGATTTTGTCGGGACCGCCGGCCTGGTCGATCACTAATAACAAACCTTGTCCGAGTTCGGCAACATAATCATCTATGTCGTTATATTTACCTGTTTTGATTGATCCACTGTACAAGATTGTACCTCTTGCGTCTACTACTCCAAAAACAGTATTGGTACCGCCTATATCAATACCTACTACATAAGGCTTCTCCATGATTTTATATTTATGATTAATAATGAGCGTTTCTGGAAAGCAAATATAAGAGGAATCTGTTTAGCTGCAATGATTTTCTTCAAAAAAATGCTGAATTGTTTCAGTTTTCAGTTTTGGCAATAAATGTAACTTTAGTTTGTTACCTGATCAAAATGTGTCATTTTCAGCTTTTTCTCCTCTTTCTATAGTGGTTTTTTCGGGATTTGTTTTATATTTGGTAAATTCTTAACCCTTTAATGAATAACACTATGCCACAGGTTTCAGACATACGGCTTATGGTCCGGGCGGAACAACCTGTTTTATCAGCCCGCATAAAAGTCGGTTACAAAGAATTAGAAGAGATGTTTGCCAGGAAACGCGAGGATGCGTTGCGGATTTTACGAAAAACAGGCATATATATGACCGATGTGCCTTTTATCATTTACTACGATTTTATGAACATGGATCTGCATGACCTGGATGTAGAGATTTGTTTCCCCGTATCTTGTATGATGGAAGGGAATGAGGGTGTACAGCCCCGGGTTATTCCGTCATCGAAAGTGGTTCATTGCCTGTTCAGAGGCGATTACGACGAGATGGATTATTTGTATGGCGAGATGACTTCCTGGATGATGATGAAAGGGTATGAGCCGGAAGGTACTGCCTATGAGTTCTATTACCGTAAAAAGGAAGAATCTTACGACGACCGGTTAACCAAAATTGTATTGCCGGTAAAAAGCTGATACAATTTTGGTTTTGATATTTACTGCTTTATTTGGCTGGTAATATTTCGATCCAGTAATCATCCGGGTCGTTGATGAAATACAAGCCCATGTCGGTGTTCTCGTAACATACGCAGTCCATTTCCTTGTGGAATTTGCGGACTTCATCATAATCACCCGCCACGCGGAAACAGAGATGGCTTTCGTTATCTCCCAGTTCGTATGGTTCGTTGCGGTCTCTTAGCCAGGTCAGTTCCAGTAGGAAACCGGTCTGATCGTCTGTCAGGTAAACAAGGATGAAGGAGCCGTCTTTCGCTTCTTTGCGGTGATGCTCTTTCAGCCCCAGTGCTTTGTTGTAGAAAGCGATGCTTCTTTCCAGGTCGAGAACATTGATGTTGAAATGATCAAATCTACTTTTAATTTCCATAATTGTTTTCTTTATAAATTAAAAATCAGTGCCTTCTCCGGGGACGGACAACAAGATATAACGACATCCTTTCGACTCTGCATAAGGGCCGAAAGCGACCACTTCGGCAGGACGTTCCCAAAAGTGCATGGGGACTAAAACGTCTGTCTTGATCCGGTCGACAAACTGTCGGGCTCCCCGCATAAAGTCTGTGCCGATACGCGGATCGACGGGGAACATGGCAAGATGTAAATGTTGCGTTGTTTGAGCTAATGTTGTCAGTTCGTGCAAGTAATCGCCTTCTGCCTTTGCCACTTCCTGTGGGGTGGATTCGTCTTTCCAATGCCAGTTGTTGAGGTCGCCGGCATGAAACAGCTGTTTGCCTTCAGCCTCGATCAGGAAAGAAATACCGACATCGGTCGAGCCGAATGCTTGGATGCGGACATGTTCATCTTCAAAAACATCTCCCTTTTTCAGATAAGTGGCGTCTTCGGCTTTTGCACGTCGCCGTTTCAGGATATCTTTAGAGAAAATATATTGGATATCCGGTTTTATCTCTTTCCATTTCAATATCTCCGGATTGAAATGATCCGGATGGAAATGGGAGGACAGTATATATAATGTACCTGTGCGATGAAGCAGTTCGTCGTGTACGAATCCCGTATCCGGAGTTTCTCCCGAATCTTTAAAATAATCGATCAGGATGGCATATCCGTCTGCTTCGATGGCAAAGCCGCTGTGATAAATATAAGTAAGCCTCATACTGTTTTCTTTTGTTTTCATGTAAATAAAACATGATATCCTGTGATTAAGTTGCTTTCTGCGGTACAAATATACAAAAGGATCGGATGATTTATATTTTTTATCTCAAACAGTTTGCCTTTCGATAGCTATGGTAAGGCCTTTCGATAGCTATGGTAAGGTCTTTTGATAGCAATGAACAAGCCTTTCGACAGCTATCGAAAGGCAATTACTTTGTGGACAAAATATGAAATCAACAGCAACAATGCTTGATTTGGATGGGATGTTTTTAAAATATAATAAAAATTAAGTAGATGCAGTGAAAATAAGAAAAATCCGTTTATTTTGTAAGTGTTTTGTGATAGAATGTGTTTACCGGATTATAAATAGATAGTTAATATAATGTAATTATTAGTACCTTGCGATACAAGGTATCTTATATAAATATACATTTGTTCCGTCAGAGAATAAAAAAGTTCCTTAAACATGTAACATTTTTGGCAATGTGTACGTCTAATAATAAAAAGAAATGACAGATATTATGATTCAGCTGAAAGGAATTAACAAAACGTATTTCAATGGTGCTCCGTTGCATGTCTTGAAAGGTATAGACCTGGAGATAGAAAAGGGGGAGATGGTTTCGATCATGGGAGCTTCCGGATCGGGGAAATCGACACTGTTGAACATACTGGGAATATTAGATACTTATGATACCGGTACTTATCATTTGAACGGACAATTGATTCAGAACCTGAGCGAAACCCGTGCAGCTGAACTTCGTAACCAGATGATCGGTTTTATCTTCCAGTCATTTAACCTGATCTCCTTTAAGAATGCGATGGAGAATGTGGCTCTTCCTTTGTATTATCAGGGAATGAACCGCAAAAAAAGAAATGCCATGGCAATGGAGTATCTGGATATGGTCGGTCTGAGAGACTGGGCGGAGCATATGCCGAGTGAAATGTCCGGCGGACAGAAGCAGCGTGTTGCTATTGCCCGTGCCCTGATTGCCAAACCACAGGTGATCCTGGCCGACGAGCCGACCGGTGCACTCGACAGTAAGACTACGGTCGAGGTAATGGAACTGCTTCGCAATGTGAATAAAGAAGGCATGACTATGGTGATCGTTACCCACGAACAATCCGTAGCCGATGCAACAGAAAAGATCATCCGTGTCAAGGATGGTCTGATAGAAAACATAGAAAGAGGAAAAGGATATGTTCGACTTTGATAATTTCCGCGAGATATGGAGTACGATCAAAAAGAACAAGCTCCGTACATTCCTCACCGGCTTTTCCGTAGCATGGGGGATTTTTATGCTGATCGTCCTGCTGGGAGCTGGTAACGGGATGAAAAACGGCATCATGAAAAACTTCGACCGTTGGGCGGGAAACCGTGTGGAGACATGGCCCCGCTTTGCCAGTAAACCTTATAAGGGAATGCAGACGAACCGACGGATCAAGTATAAAGACGACGATCTGGTGGCACTGAAACAACAGAATCCGGAAGTAAACCTGGTATCGGGTATTCTCTATCAAAGCGATACACTTTCATATAAAGAGGAATATAATACTTATTCGTTGCAGGGAGTCCATCCGGACAAGGCTATAATCGACAAGATCACGATGACGGTAGGCAACGGACGTTTTATTAATGAAGTGGATGTCCTGCAAAAGAGAAAGGTGATCGTTATTAGTCCGCGAATGAAAGAAGTCCTTTTCAGGGGAGAGGACCCGTTAGGTAAATATATAAATGCCAGTGATATTGCTTATCAGGTAATCGGAATCTATACGGATGAGGATAATAATAACAATGCACCGGCCTATATTCCTTTTTCTACTGCACAGCAGCTGTATCGTTCGGGCTATGGCCTGGATAATATTATCTTCTCCCTGGATGGTGTCAGCACCAAAGAAGAATATGAAGCCTTTGAGAAACGTTTCCGTCAGCAGATGGGTAAACGACACTATTTTGATCCGGAAGATTTGCGGGCGATCGGTATGTGGAGTACGATTGAAGATTTTGCCATGTTTAACGGTATGTTGAACGGTATTACCTTGTTTATCTGGATTATCGGTATCGGAACGCTGGCTGCCGGCATCGTGGGAGTGAGTAATATCATGTTGATAACCGTAAGGGAAAGAACCCGTGAGTTCGGTATCCGTAAAGCGATCGGTGCTACTCCGTTCTCCATCCTGAAACTGATCATCGTGGAGTCTATCTTGATAACGGCAGTGTTCGGCTACATTGGAATGATAACCGGGGTAGGACTGACGGAAGCCATCAATGCCGTAATGGAGAGTAACAGTATGGGACAAGCCTCTTCGAATGATGATATGAGTATATTCCTGAATCCGACGGTAAGTCTGAGTGTCGCCTTGTCTGCTACCCTTTTGATTATCGCAGCGGGTGTGTTGGCTGGTTATTTCCCGGCACGTAAGGCAGTGAAAATTACGGCTATCGAGGCCATGAGAAACGAATAAAAACAGAAAGATATGTTCGATATAGACCGTTGGGTGGAGATATGGGTGACAATCACCCGCAACAAGACCAGAAGTTTTCTGACCGGGTTCGGTGTGTTCTGGGGAATTTTGATGCTCGTTATCCTGCTGGGTTCCGGTACAGGGTTTAAGAATGGAGTATTGATGGGAGTAGACGGTTTTGCAACAAACTCTGCTTTCTTCTTTTCCGAACGTACCGGTGAAGCGTATAAAGGATATAAGAAAGGGCGTTATTGGCAGATGCGTAACCGCGACCTGGAAACGATCCGTCAGCGTGTGAAAGGTGTTCGCTACCTTTCGCCGATGGCCATGTCGTGGGGCGGACAAAATAATGTGGTGAGAGGCCAGAAGGCAGGTACATATAATGTACGTGGCGTGCACTCAGAATATTTTCAGATTGAAACGCAGCATGTGCTGGAAGGCCGCTTGCTGAATGAGATAGATGTGTTGGAAAAACGTAAGGTCTGTGTGATCGGAAGTATTGTCCGCGAAGTATTATTTTCTCCGGGTGAAGATCCGATTGGCGAGTATATCCGCGTGAACGGTATTTATTATCAGGTGGTCGGTGTGGTAAAACCCAAACCGCGCGTACAGATTGGCGGACGTACGGAAGAGAGTATTATGACTCCTTTTACAACTTTGCAGCAGGTGGCTAACCAGGGTGATAAGTTCTGGTTCCTGTGTGCTACGGCAGAGGACGGGTATAATTGTCAGGAGATGGTGGATGATATCACGATGGTGCTGAAAATGCAGAACGAGATTTCACCGACCGACCCGCAGGCTGTTAGCAGTTTTACGATAGCCAAGCAGTTCGAGACATTCGATATGCTTTTTACCGGAATCAATATTCTTGTATGGCTGGTAGGGATGGGAACGCTGTTGGCCGGTATCATCGGAGTTAGTAATATTATGATGGTGACTGTCCGGGAACGAACCCGCGAGATCGGTGTACGACGTGCTATCGGTGCCAAACCGTTCGATATCATTTCCCAGATCATGAGCGAGAGCTTGTTGCTTACGGCTTTGGCCGGATTAATGGGGCTGAGTTGCGGGGTATTCCTGCTCGATGTGGTGAACAGAATGCTGGCAAGCAGCGGGCAAGAGGCTAATAACGGCACTTTCTTCAGTAACCCGGAGATTCATATCGGAACAGCAGTTGTCGCTACATTCGTGTTACTTATCAGTGGCTTGATGGCTGGATTGATTCCCGCCTGGCGAGCCATGCAGATCAAAGCTATTGATGCAATCAGAGAAGAATAACATACTATCATTTGTCAATTAAAATAAACTATATAATCATGAAGAATCGTATCGTAAAGAAAGTCCTGCGAATCATCTTTTTAGTATTGGTGGGAGCCGCCGTGATCGGCACTTTCTACTTCTTGTGGAAAAAATCACAACCTGTTATTACTGTTTATGAAGTAGTAACGCCTAAGCGCGACTCCGTGGAAACGAAAACCGTAGCGACCGGAAAGGTGGAACCTCGCGACGAAGTTCTTATCAAACCTCAGATGTCGGGTATTATTTCCGAACTGCTGAAAGAAGCCGGTCAGATGGTGAAAGAAGGCGAGATTATTGCAAGAATCAAGGTGATCCCGGAAATGGTTCAGTTAAACAGTGCCGAATCGCGTGTGCGTGTGGCTAAGATCAACCTGGAACAGATTACAGCTACCTATAAACGGGATGAAGAACTGCATAAGCAGGGAGTTATCGCGAAAGAAGATTATGAAACATCTTTGTCCAACTATAAAAAAGCACAGGAAGAAGCTGAGAATGCACAGGATGCATTGGAGATTATCCGTGAAGGTATTTCCCGCAGGTCTGCAGCATCCAGTACGACGCAGGTTCGCTCTACTATCACCGGTATGATTCTGGATGTTCCTATCAAGGTGGGTAACTCCGTGATTCAGTCGAATACCTTCAACGACGGTACGACGATTGCTTCTGTAGCCGATATGAATAATATGATCTTTCGTGGAAAAGTGGATGAAACGGAAGTGGGTCGTATCCATGAAGGAATGCCGATTAAATTGACTGTCGGTGCGCTGGATAGCCGTACGTTCGATGCCGTATTGGAATACGTAGCTCCGAAAGGTGTGGAAGAAAACGGTGCCGTGATGTTCGAAATTAAAGCTGCCGTACAGATGCCGGAAGATGCCTTTATCCGTGCCGGTTACAGTGCCAATGCCGAGATTGTGCTGAAACGTGCGACAGATGTAATTACTATTCCTGAAAGTTGCGTAGAGTTCAGCGGCGATTCTACTTTCGTGCAGATCGTGACGCAGGAGAAGCCGGAACAACTGTTCGAGAAACGTCCTGTAACAGTCGGCTTGTCTGACGGTATCAAGATTGAAGTGAAGGATGGTTTGGCTGAAAATGATAAGATTCGTGGCGGTATTGTTGCTCCGAATAAGAAATAAAATTTAAACGAATAAGCTATGAAACAAGTAATATCATCTATAGCGTTGGCTTCTTTCCTTTTCTGTCTCCCGGCGGGAGCACAGGAGGCGCCAAAACAATGGTCGCTGGAGGAATGTATCCGTTACGCTATTGAAAATAATATAGATCTGAAGCAGAAAGAACTGGAGCGGCAGAATCAGGAGGTGACCTTGCATACCAGCAAATATAGCTGGTTGCCCAACCTGAATGCCAGTATCAATGAAAACTTTGGTTTCGGTCGTTCGGAATCGAAGGACGGTTTGATCGTAGACCGTAACTCGGCAAATACCTCTGCTTCTATTCAGTTGAGTATGCCTATATTCGATGGTTTCAAGATCCCTAACGATATTGCAGCGCGCAAGCTGGACTTGAAAGCATCTATCGAGACACTGAATAAAGCGAAGGAAGACCTTTCTATAAATGTGGCTTCCTATTATTTGCAAGTTCTTTATAATAAAGAAATGTTGAAAATTGCCGAATTGCAGGTGGCACTCAGTTCGGAGCAGGTAACAAAGACGGAGGCGCTTTATAATGCGGGAAAAGTCCCGGAGTCACAATTGTATGATATGAAAGCGCAGCTGGCAAAAGACGAGGTTACACTGACCGAATCGAGAAACAACGTAAAGCTGGCATTGCTCGATTTGACTCAAGCGCTCGAACTGGAACGTGATGGTGAAAATTTCGACGTGCTTGAGCCTGAAACAGGTGATGCGGTTGAACAATATATGAGCAGCATTATCCCGCCGGATCAGGTGTACGACTATGCAGTCGGTGTTAAACCGCAGGTCAAGGAACAGGAATACCTGCTCGAAAGCCAGAAGAAAATGCTGAAGGTGGCTCAGGCCGGTTATTATCCCAAACTGAATTTCAGTGCAGGTTACAGCAACGGTTACTATCATAACTTCGGTGATGGAGATTATAATAATGCTCCGTTTAGTGACCAGTTGAAGAATAACGGACAGAAATCGATCGGTTTCAGTTTGAGCATTCCGATCTTCAATCGTTTCCAGGTGCGTAACAGTGTTCGTTCTGCCCGTATCGCTATCCACAATCGCGAGTTGCTGATGGAGAACACGAAAAAGACACTTTATAAGGAAATCCAGCAGGCTTATTACAATGCCACGGCTGCACAGGAAAAATATGTATCGTCCGACAAGTCGGTCGATGCCAGCAAAATAGCTTTCTCTTATGCAGAGGATCGTTATGGAGCCGGAAAAAGTACTGTTTTTGAGTACAGCGAGGCAAAGACCAAGTATGCGCAGAGCCTGGCTGAACAGACACAGGCGAAATATAACTTTATTTTCCGTGCCAAGATTTTGGATTTCTATCATGGAACACCGATTACTTTGTAATATTATTTACACAAGGATACAGATCCTTTTTACAACATAATTGATAGACACACCAAAAAGAAGGGAGGTTTTCGTGAGAAAGCTTCCCTTTTGTTTTTATTTGGTGAATTCTGTTCAAAAGGAGTGAATAAATATTATATTTGCTGCATAAAGCGGAGATTTAATCCCCAAAAAGAACTAGTTCATGAAGAACTATGTCCGCTTCTGTTTTGTACACAAATAAGAATCAGCACCTTCATCTTTTTATAAAAAATCTCACATTATCTTCCTCATTGCATCATCCTTTGATTTCGATAAGAATAGTACGCTAACTATTCCATAGTTCTTCATGAACTAATATTTATTGGAAAAAGCAGCATGAACGTTTTATGAATATAAACCATATAAATAAGGAGGTAATAGAGCAGATCAGAAACGGCTCGGAAAAAGCTTTTTCCGGGTTGTATAGTGCTTATTATAGCTATTTGAATGCTGTTGCTTTATGCTATCTGTTAGACAAAAGCTGTAGCGCTGAAATTGTAGATGATGTTTTTGTCAATATATGGAATAAGAGAGAAACCTTATCGTATCCTATACATTATTATCTGGTCCGTTCTGTCCAAAATGGGTGTCTCAATTACATACGCATGCAAAGAGCTCAGCAAAATGTTTTGGATGAGCACAAAGACCAAATGTTAGCTTTTCAGGAAAATTATATCCAATCGACACCGGTTCCGCTGCAATATGTAGAAATGCGCCAGACGGAAGAAGAGATACGTTCGGCAGTAAATCGATTACCTTTGAAATGCCGGCAAGTCTTTGAGGAGTATTTTTATGCCGGCAAGGAGGTTGATGTTATAGCCCATGATATGGGTTTGACTGTCAGTACGGTACGTGTTCAGTTAAAGAACGCGACAGATCGTTTAAAACCGGCATTAAAACATCTTCTATTTCTTTTCTTATATTAAATTCAAAAAAGTTTGATTTTATCTAAATGTTTTCCGGTTGAGATGTGTATTAATTCTAAACAACCGGAAAATTTAGCAGTATATGCAAGATAAAGATATATTATTTGAGGAACTAATGAGTAACTATATTTCAGGTTCCATAACGGACAAGGAGAAAGTATCTTTGTTCGCTTTGGTAGAGGAGTCTGATTTATACAGAGAGCGGTACAACGAAATGGTAAAGTTGTACGCGCTTCTTCATGTTCCAGCCTTTGAATCTCAGAAAGAAACCCAATATACCCATTTGAAAGAAAGGTTGCATATAACGTCCGGAGCTACTTTACGGCGCCGGTGGTTTATCTATGTACGAAACGTTGCTGCAGTCCTTCTATTGATGGTTTCTGTTTCCATCGGTTCTATTTTTACATACAATGAATTGGATGAATCAGGCGAACAGCTATATAATGAAATGACGGTTCCTCTGGGTTCGCAAACCAAAGTGGTTCTTCCTGACGGTTCAACGGTAGTCCTTAATTCCGGCTCTGTCTTGAAGTATCCGTTATCATACGGGAAGAAAGAGCGAAATGTCTATTTGGTAGGTGAGGGCTATTTTGAAGTGGCGAAAAATGTCGAAAAAGTTTTTCAAGTCTATGCAGGTGGTATGCAGGTGAAAGTGACCGGAACGACATTTAATCTTCGTTCGTATCCGGAAGACTCGGAGACAGAAGTGGCACTGATCAATGGTGGGGTAGATGTATTGGCTAATAATAAACAAGTCCGTTTGAAACCGGATGAAAAAGCGATATATAATCGTGAAACGGGTGCCTTGTACAGCGAAACGACTGAGTCGCATAAATCATCTTTATGGACGACGGGGCGGTTGAGTTTTGTGAATGCTTCTTTCCTTGATATATTGAAAGATATAGAGCGGAAATATAATATAAAGATCCATGTAGAGAGTAAAAAGGTTACAAATGAATACTTTACAGGAAGTATTAATCTGACAATGTCACTTCAGGAAGTGTTTAATTTTATTGACGTGGATAAGAAATATCGTTTCGAACAGAGTGGAAGCGTAATAATGTTAAAGGATAGATAAAACTGCGATTAAAATAGGATGTTTAACTTTAAAAGAGAATTTATGGAAAACACCAGTTAAAAAAAGAATCGGAGATAGTTGGCACTTCTCTCCGATTCATTAGATGATTTTTTTGAATTAATTAGTTGTTAACTAACGAAATCGTTACAAAAGTATGAAAAGAAAGTATTTCTCAATCAAACAATTGGGTTTATTTTTGGCGATGGGCGTAATATCTACTTCTGTATATGCCAATACGGCATTACAAAGCGTGAAAATTACAGTAAATCACAAAAATGCCCCTATTAGTAAAGTTCTTGATGACATAGAACGACAAACAGGTTATTCAATCCTGGTACGTAATAATGATATTAATATCAAACAAAAGGTTACGGTAAATGTAACTGATGAAACTTTAAACCAAGTTTTGTCCGATGTTTTTAAGGGAATGGACGTTAAGTATGATATTGAAAACAAGACGATATCTATTTACAAACCGAAAGTAACATCTACTATTGCTTCGGCTGTAGACCAAAACAAAAAAATGATTTCCGGTATGATCGTTGATCCGAATGGTGAACCGGTAATTGGTGCTAATATTTTAGAGAAAGGAACCACAGATAATGGAACAATTTCTGATATTGATGGGAAGTTTTCTTTAAATGTAAATGATAATGCGACTTTACTTGTCTCTTTTGTCGGTTTTAAAAATATGGAGATTCCGGTAAAAGGGAAAAATTCACTTAAGATAACGATGGCAAATGATACAGAGTTATTGGATGAAGTGGTTGTTGTCGGTTATTTGACACAGAAAAAAACATCGTTGACAGGAGCTGTCTCTAATATGAAGATGGAAGAAAACCTCACAACCATTCCTACTGCCTCAGCCGCGAATTTGTTGGCAGGAAAAATGGCTGGTGTCAATATTTCCTCTAAAAATGGACTTCCTGGAACGAACCCGAGTTTGAAGATCCGTACTGTTTCTTCCTGGAAGGAGGAAAAGTACAATCCGCAGCCGGTAACTTATGTTATTGATGGTGTCGTTAGAGATGCTACCTCTTTCAATGCGATGAGTGCAAATGAAATTGAGGACATTTCTGTATTGAAAGATGCTGCTTCGGCTGCTATTTACGGATCACGTTCTTCTGGTGGTGTTGTTATCGTAACAACCAAAAAAGGTAAGATCGGTAAACCGACTATCAACTATTCATACGGTTTCTCTGTCGATACACGTACAAAGAGTTACGATCTGACAGACGGTGTACAAACAGCGGAGATATACAATCGTGTTAACCCTGAAGCTACTAATAAATGGACTCAGGAGGAAATTGATCATATACGGTCTATTAATAACGGGTATGGATACAACCAGTTGGATGAAGTGTATCAGAACCCGACCACACAGACACACAATATCAATATCTCGGGAGGTAATGACCGGATTCATTACTTTGGTGCGGCTTCTTATATGAAGCAAGAAGGGTTCCTGGCTCCGCTTACATACGATAAATATAATATACGTATGAATGTGACGGCTGATGTGACCGATGATTTTGAATTGTATACAGGTTTTTCATTGACAAATGACAAGATTGGTCGTATTGCCAGTGATGGTACGGATTGGGCATACGATACGTATGGTAAGTTGCGTATCTGGCAACCGGAACAGCCGGTGTTTACGGATAGTGGTAAATTTGTGGATTACGGTTGGATAGGGAATGTGGGTGCCCGTGTATTGGGTGCTGACGGATATCGTCATGATAAACGACTGAATCCAACATTTACAGTAAAGGGTACATACAAAATGCCTTTCTTGAAAGGCTTGAGTGCAAGTGTCCAATATAATAAGACTTGGACTCATAGCACAGTAAACGGATATTATACCAATTATGATATGTATGTAACAAAACATTCGGGTGCGAATGGTCGTATTATGTCTACTCGTGATGAAGATATTGTTAATGTTCGTAAATCTAGCCAATATGGAAGAGATTATTTGCGTAAGGATTCCAAATGGGGAGACACACAGCAATTGAACTTCTATTTGAATTACGCTAATACATTTAACGATGTCCATAATGTGGCAGCTGTATTGTTGACAGAATGGTCTGAAGGTTTCAATGATAGTGTTTACGGTTTAAGAGAAACATTTCCGACTTATCAGACTGACCAGTTTTGGGCGGCAGGTAGTTCGCGTGAGTTTACTGAAGGAGGTGGTGATGCTTCTGCTAAGAATGGACGTATGTCTTATGTCGGACAGTTCAGTTATTCGTATGCCAATAAATATTTGTTAGGTTTCTCTTTCCGTGAAGATGGTTCTATGAACTTCGCTCCTTCTCAGCGTTGGGGATTCTTCCCTGCTGGTTCTTTAGGTTGGGTATTGTCGGAAGAAAACTTCTTCAACAAAAAGTGGATTCAATTTATGAAGATACGTGGTTCTGTCGGTCTGACCGGTGACGATTCTGTCGGTGGATGGCAATGGCAGGAGTCTTATACAGCAACAAAGCTGAATGATAACAATGATATCAAAGGTGCTTATTTCGGTAAGAATCCTTCTAAACATGTTGGTTTGAATTATGGTAATGTGGTCAATCCGAATCTAACCTGGGAAAAGGCTTTAAATTATAATATAGGTTTGGATATGAGCTTTTTGGATCATTGGAGTTTGAGTGCTGATTATTGGTTCCGTAAATCTTATGATATTTTAGATAACCGTCAAGCGACATTGCCGACTACCTTTAGTCGTGACATGCCTGCCGAAAACTACGGTAAGATGAATGCACAAGGTATTGACCTTCAGTTGGGATATAGAGGGAATAGTCGTGAATTCAATTATTTTGGTAATTTGACACTGTCCTATGGTTGGAACGAAATCAAATACAAAGATTATGCAGAGAATGCTCAATGGATTGACATTCCTATTGGTACATCCACAACTCGTTGGATCGGATATGATTTTGACCGTATCATTCGTACACAAGAAGAGTTGGACGCTTTCAACGCAGAACATCCGAATTATTCATTTAAAGGTATGAAGCCGGAATTAGGTATGCTGGTTTATAAAGACCATTCTGGTCCGGATGGCAAACCCGATGGCGTTGTAGATAGCTGGGACCGTGTTGTATTGCGTAACAAGAACTTCCCTGTTCAGTATGGTTTGAACTTGGGTGGTAGTTGGAAAGGTTTGAGTTTGGACATGATGTTCTCCGGCGAATTAGGTAAAGACCGTTCATTCCGTGATTTGGCTGGTAATGTGGAGTGGAACCGTATGTGGTCGGAGTGGTATGATAATAGTTGGACACCCGAAAACCCGAATGCGATGCTTCCGAAGCAAAAGAGTGCAAATGAACCGAGAACATACAAAGATGACGAATGCCAGTTCTGGCTGAAGAAGACCAATTTTATGCGTTTGAAATACATTACATTGAGTTATGATTTGCCGAAAAATCAATTCTATAATAAGTTGTTTGATAATGTTCGACTTTTTGTGACGGGATCAAATCTCTTTGTTTGGAGTAGCTTTAAATATTATGATCCGGAATTGGAAAATGGTAATGCCTATCCGATCATGCGGTCATTCAATTTTGGTATTGATGTTAAATTTTAAATCTGGAGTAAATAATGAAACGAATTAAATTATTAGCAGGTATGCTTTGTGCTTTCTTTATGTATGGATGCAGCCTGGATTACGAAAATACAAATTCCATTACTCCGGATGGAGTATGGAAAGATCCTCAAATGATCAGTGCATTCCTGTCGAATATTTATGGTAACATGATGCCGGGATGGCCGATTGCTGCCAATAATACGGATGAAGGTATGAATGGTACTACGGAAATGAACCAGTATGTGCGTGGTGAATATTCAGTAGATATTAGTGGTCAAAAATTGGATTATCGATTTATTGATAGGATTAATTTCTTTTTGACTAACTTGGAGACGGTTGACCCTGCTGTCTTATCTGTGGAAGAAAATAATCAAATGCGTGGTCAAGCTTTGTTTTGGCGTGCATGGGACTATTGGGGAAAGGTTTTTACCCTGGGAGGGGTTCCCTTGATTTTGGAAGTGCAGGATGTATCTGACATCAATTCCCTATTGGTTTCTCGTAACTCCACCAGTGAATGTATGGCTCAGATTGTGAAGGATTTGGATGAAGCCATTTCTTTACTGCCTGACACTTGGGGGGATAGTGACTATGGACGTATTGATAAGGGATGTGCTATGGCTTTAAAAGGTCGTATTCTATTGGCATACGCCAGCCCGTTGTTCAATCCAAGCCACGATCAAGCTCGTTGGGAGCAGGCTTATAAAGCAAATAAGGAGGCTGTCGATTTCTTGCAAAGTGTAGGTAAAGGGTTGTATCAAGGTAAATATGCCGATATTTGGTATGACGAGCAAAATTGTGAGGTGATTATGGTGAACCAGTTCTATGGACCGGATCATTATCTGGATCAGAAGAATATCCGTCCGTTGCCTCTTACAAGAGATATGGCTGAGCAGAACCAAGCTATCCTTCCGTTGTTGATGGCTTTCCCGAAAGCTGACGGAACACCGTTGGAACTGGATGTAAATCGTTTGAGTGATAAGACTTATAACCAACAATTCGTAAATGATTTCTATAATAATCGCGACCCACGTTTCCATGCTACGGTATTCTGTCCGGGAACTGAATATCCGTGTGATGATATGTTGACGGGAGGTCAGAAATATTGGAATGCTTGGAGGATGAACAATGGTGAATACACTTCGTTGTATTATGATCAGCGTGGAAGCGGGACTGGTACTAGTGCTAATTTTTATCAACGTAAAGGATTGGATTATTCCATCAATTACAATAAAGTGTATGAAGCCCAGATCGATTGGGTTGAAATCCGTTTCACGGAAGTGCTGATGAATTATGGCGAATGTGCCAATGAATTAGGAAAGAGCGGCGAAGCATTGCAGGTGTTGTATGATGTCCGTAAGCGTGCCGGTATAGAAAATACCACAGGTAAATATGGTATTACTGCTACTTCTCAGGATGAAATTCGTGAAGCCTATATGACGGAACGTTATATCGAATTTGCTTATGAAAATAAGCGTTGGGACGATTTGCGGCGTTGGAAACGTTTCGATATCCTGAATGGTATAAAATATCGTTCAACCCTTTGGCTGGTGATTGATGATTACAATATCGTTAAAAATGGCAATTTCGATTGGACGAAAGATATGTTCGACCCCGAAGTGAACAAGTTGTTCCATTTCGACTATATCGAATGTGTGGATGGCGACAAATCGTTGTATCGTTTTAACTTGGATAATAACCACTGGTTCTATCCGATTAAGAAAGACGACCTCGACCGCAATTCGAAACTGGAGCAGAACAACGAGTGGGGCGGTACCTTCGACCCGTTGAAATAAGTTTTTGATTTGAATTGATTCACTAAAGCATGCAGATTTTATCTGTAAAGATTTGTCTGCATGCTTTTTATTTTGCAAGCAAAGTACTTTAATCTTTGAAATTCGTATACCATGGCAGAAAAAATAAAACTGAGTGTAACTTATATACAACGCCATCACGGAAGTGAAAGGCGATTATGTGGCTAAACCGGTCGTTACAGGTTCATTACATAACAGTTAGATAGCCCGGCCGTATTGTGGTTAAACGTATCGAATATCACAAAGAAACCATTGTAAACATTTTGAATCCTGCCGACCAGGAGAAGGTTAATGCCATCGCCGAAGGCAAAAGCGTGGTGGATGGTGTCGGTCAGTATTTGGTGAATGTCAGTGGGGCGTTCGACGGCGAGAAAGCTCCGTTCAATTCCGTTATCCATAGATTAGGAGTTTCTTATACACTAGGTAAGTTGTTGCGTGACACGTTGAAGTATGTCGTCGTAGAAACTCGTCCGGCTGTTGTCGGAGCAATTATCAATGATATTGTCGATACAACGACGGGTGAAGAATTTGCAGTTGACCTCTTCCGGCCCTGCCCATTACAGGGACAAACATCAAGATGGTAGGTGACGGCCCGACGGTTGGTATTTATCTTACCCCAGCCGAGGGGAAAGCCAAGAAAGTTGTTTTGTTGATACACAACAACCCGTTGCAAGTTACATTCATGCTTCCGGCATTGACTAACGGTGAATACAAATTGAGTCTTAAAACACAGTATAGTGCAGATGACAACTTGGTGAAGGAAGCACGTACATATACTTTCCTGGTTTTGCTTTACGTGGGTGATGTACCTGGAAGTGATGACGATGACCGTCTGATTTACACCATCTAAGTTTCTAGATTTAGATGGTTGCAGTTTAGAGACTTACTTATCTTTTGCTCGGCAGGAAATAATAATCCACAGAAAAGACAGTATTTTGCTATTTTGTGAAAAAGAGGCAGTTCATATATTTGTTAAGTTCAAAAAGTAAAATTCAAATGAGTTTTAAAAGATGAAGAAAATAGTATTGGAAGTTGCCATGGACGTGTTAACTCTAGGCTTACAAGAATGTAAAGAAATAAAGAAATTTGTGTGTTTGATTGCGGTATTTCTTTTGTGCGGACAATTGTCTGCCAGGGAATACCATGTATCCGTAAAAGGAAGGGATACGAATGCGGGAAGTCTGTCTGCCCCGTTCCAAACCATTCAGGCGGCTGCCGATAAGGCGATGCCAGGAGATGTGGTCATTGTACATGAAGGTGTTTATCGGGAGCGGGTGGCTCCCCCCAAAGGAGGTACTTCTAATAAAATGCGTATAATTTATCAGGTAGCCCCGGGTGAACAAGTAACCATAACAGGTTCGGAACCTGTTAAAGGATGGAGTAAAATGCAAGACGATGTTTGGAAATTGACCTTGCCCAATTCTTTCTTCGGAGAGGGCAATCCTTTTGATGAGCTGATTTATGGAAGTTGGTATCGGGGAAAAGGCAGACCCAATCATACTGGTAACGTTTTTCTAAATGGAAAGCGGATACGGGAAACATTTTCTTTAGAAAGTCTTCTCCATTCCGATGAAAATCGGCAGGGTTGGTATGCTGAGGCTGATGGAAACGGAGGCCCGGTGTTGATGAATTTCGAATGGATCCAACCGGCAGGGGGGCAACGGATGACTTCTATGCAGGCTTCGGTAGATGGGGGTGACCAAGCGGTGTGTATTGCCATTGTTGACCGTTGGCCTTTTGGTTATTTGAAAGACGGTTCTGTGATGTATTTTGAAGGGGTGGATTTCGCTTCCGGTACCGATACGCTATTCTATCAAGCTGCTACACTGGCAAAAGGTGGGATTGTGGAAATGCACTTAGGAACTCCTGATGGGGAACTTCTTGGTTCTTCCATGGTGACCAATACGGGTGATTGGGAACAGTTTGCTGTGTTTCCTATGAAAATGTCACGAAAGTTGGCTGGCAAACAGGATATTTGTTTGGTATTGAAAGCTCCGGATTTGAAAGTAGATGGCAAGACGACGCTTTGGGTAAAATTCCCGAACGGAATAGATCCGAATAAAGAGTCTGTGGAGATAACGGTTCGTCCGCAAGTTTTCTATCCGGATAAGACAGGAATTGATTTCATTACGGTTCGTGGCTTTACATTGGAGAATGCGGCTACTAATTGGGCTCCTCCTTCGGCAGAGCAGCCCGGACTGATAGGTCCGCGTTGGGCAAAAGGATGGATCATAGAGAACAATACGATCCGTAACTCACGTTGTTCGGGTATTTCATTGGGTCGTCCAACCTATGGTCATGCGCACCATTATCAAAAAGAGTTGCCGGTAATTTATCCAGAACCGGATGCCGGTCAGAGCAAAGAACAATTGGCTGATTACTTTGCAGATGCTTCTTGGACAAAAGAGGAAGCCGGATTCCATATTGTTCGTAATAATCATATCTATGAATGTGGCCAGACAGGTATCGTTGGTTGTAGCGGCGGTGCATTCAGTTTGATAGAAGGGAATGAGATACATGATGTCTGTTTGGATGAGACATTCGAGGGAGATGAGATGGCTGGTATCAAGTTGCATTTTGCCAATGATGCCGTGATTAAGGACAATCATATTTATAAATGTATACGGGGAATATGGATTGATTGGGGAGCTACGGGTATGCAGATTGTGGGTAACCTTTTGCATAATAATGATAAACTGGAAGATTTGTTCATAGAAGTATGCCATGGACCGACGTTGGTTGCCAACAATATTTGTTTGTCCGGGTATAGTATATGTCTTTCTCAAGGAATAGCTTGTATCCACAATATCGCTACAGGTAAAATTTTTGCGGGCATAGACCGTTGTGCAGGTGGGCGGAAATCGTTTATTTATGAGCCGCATGGAACTGTCTCTGTCGGGAATATAAAGAATAATGGTGGTGATTTGCAATGGTATAATAATCTTTTGTCGGATAAAGCGTCTTTAAATCATTGGGATGAGCCTCAGTTGCCTTTACGTTTTGTTGGGAATGTTTTTTCCAATGGGGCGGAACCGTCACCTGATGATAAATCTTATTTGTTACTGAAAGAGTTTGTTCCGGACGTGAAACTTGAGCAAAAAGAGGATGGATGGTATTTGTCGATGAATGTCTCCAAGGAGTGGAAAAAAGCACCTTGCAAGTTGATGACTACAAAGAATATAGAGAATGCCATAACTCCGGATTTGCCTTTTATCAATCCCGATGACAGTAAGTTGAAGCTTGATTTCGACTATTGGGGGAATAAAAGAAAAGGCGCAAGACCATTCCCTGGTGCTATTGAAATGAAAGGAGAGGGGCGACAGGAATGGAAAGTTTGGCCGAAAGAATAATTCATAGATAATATTCAAATCATGAAAAAAGTACTATGCTTAATTTCGATATTCAGTTTGTGTGGAAACCTGTTGTTTGCGCGGGAATACCATGTATCCGTCAAAGGAAGCGATGCTAATAACGGAGATGTCTCATCTCCTTTTAAAACAATTAATTGGGCTGCCCAAAAGGCTTTGCCGGGAGATACGGTGACAGTGCATGACGGAACCTATCGTGAATGGGTGAACCCGCTCAATGGCGGAGAACGGGAAGGGAAACGGATCCTGTATCGGGTGGCCAAAGGTGAAAAGGCTGAAATCAAAGGTTCGGAATTGGTAACGGGATGGAAAAAAGAAAAGAAAGGGAAAGGGGTATGGAAAGTCATATTGCCAAACATTTTCTTTGGAAACTATAATCCGTATAACGATAAAATATTTGGAGATTGGTTTTCTAATCATGGGCGCGACCATCATACCGGTGATGTATATCTGAATGATGTGTCATTATACGAAACAACCAGTGTGGAGAAGGTCATTGCCCCCGATACGATGCGTACAATACGCGATCCACAGGGGGCTACAAATGTTTGGTTCGCCGAAGTCGATGCAGATAAAACAACTATCTATGCGAATTTCGGGGATGCCGACCCGAACAAGGAAACTGTCGAGATTGCAGTCCGCCCTACTTGTTTTTACCCTACCCGTGAAGGATTGGATTACATAACGATCCGCGGGTTCCATGTGAGCCAAGCTGCTACCCAATGGGCTGCTCCGACGGCCGAGCAGGTCGGTATGATTGCTACGCATTGGTGTAAAGGCTGGATCATAGAAGACAATGTGATTAAAAATTCCCGGTGCAACGGCATTACTTTGGGTAAAGAGAGAGGTAGCGGGCATAATTTGGAGTGTAATGATAAACGATTGGATGGTACGGCACATTACATAGAGGTTATATTTAACACGTTGCGTCGTGGATGGGCTAAAGACAATGTCGGTTCTCATATTGTTCGTAATAATATCATTTCAGATTGTGAACAAACGGGTATTTGTGGAAGCATGGGGGCTGCGTTTAGTGAAATCAGTGGAAACCATATTTATAATATCCATGTGAAGGGACAATTTAGCGGAGCTGAAATGGCTGGTATTAAATTGCATGGGGCAATAGATACTTATATCCATCACAACCGGATCCATAAAATAGGTAATTTTGGTATTTGGATGGATTGGATGGCACAAGGTATGCGGATATCATCCAATTTGCTTTATGACAATAAGGAACCGGATTTGTTTTTTGAAGTGGACCATGGACCTTATATCGTGGATAATAATATCCTTCTTTCACGGCGTTCCTTGTTCGATGATACCGATGGGGGAGCATTCTTGCATAACCTTTTTGGTGGTTATATCAATCGCCAGGACGATATGCGTTACACGCCTTACCATTTGAATCATTCCACTGAAGTGAAAGGAATAACGACTATTACTAATGGAGACCATCGTTTTTATAACAACCTGTTTGTTGGCGGGAAGGTTCCTGACGCCCAATATGGTTTGTGCATGTATGATCCGGCAAAAGGGCCTGTTTATGCGGAAGATAACCTGTTTTGTAACGGTGCGAAACCGATGACGGATAGAAACCAGGGGAGTGTTATGGATAGTTATGATCCTGATTTGAAATTGGAAGAAACAGCAGACGGGGTTTATTTATCATTCAAAATGGGACAAATCTCACCGGCATTAATGCAGGTAAAAACGGTGGATTCAGCCCGGTTGGGTATAACCAAACTGTCAGGCTTGCCTTATGAACATTTTGATGGGACTCCTTTCATTTTGGATAAGGATTACTTCGGTGTTGCCCGCTCAGGACAATCTCCTGTTATTGGACCTGTGGAAACATTACAGGGTGGGACAATTCGTATGAAGGTTTGGTAGATTTAAAATAATTAATGATGAGACATAAACTATTAGTATTGGCTCTTGGAGCCATTGTTTCCGTTCAAACCGGAGCGGAAAACCGGAAGTCGTGGTTACCCAAAGATCAAACGGTTACAAACAACATCCGCTTGTTGGAGTGTTCATACGATAAAGCACTCCTAAAGCAATGCGAAGAAATTACCCCTGCCTCTTCCGATTGGGAGGTGCGTGTGACGGGTGATTGGGATGGAGAGTCTACTCCGTATGGTACGCAATATGTATATGAATATACGTTTAAGGCGAAACGCGCCCTGCAATCGGCTGGGGTGGCGGTGGCTTTCGACCGTTACAACTGGAGCAGTGACAACTATGTCATGATACCTTCGGTTGTTTATAACGGCAACAGGCAGCGGATTGTAAATCGCCAGTATGCGACAGGATTGGACGAAACGGATTACAAGCGACCGGATTTGGCATTGACTTCCAACCCGATTCCTCAATTGTCACCAGAGTTCGGAGCGCCATCCCGTTTGGAGGTACTTGTAAATAATGCGGCTACTCCTGCTATAGTTTGGCTGGAACGTGCTCAGCAGAAAGGGTATGTATTGTTGACAGATCAGGGGTTAGAAAAGGATGGGGTGATTTATGATCATGCCTTGATTGTTGAAGAAACCCCAGATCGTTCCGTGTCCTCATTGGTGGTCAGTGCACCTGGCGTACGCGAAAAACGCTTGGAGTTCATTGGTTTCAGTGAGAGTCGTGATCGTGGCCTCTCTTTCCAAAAAGGGGAAGAGGTGAAAATACGGGTCCGCTTGTTTGCGTTTGATGCATCGGCTGTCCCAGCCGTGCTGGACCGTTTCCATCAGGTACGTAAATTGCAGACCGGTGAGAATCATCCGCGTAACTTGAAACCAGCCAGCGAGGTGATGCGTTTGATGACCTCTAATATCGATCGTCGGTATTTGAAATGTAACGATTGGGAATTTTATCGTCCGGAAAATGCTGATTGGATCTCTTTCGGATGGATCGGGGGGATGATGAATACTTATCCGATGTTGGCGTTGGGCGATGGCGAGCATTTGCAAAAGGTGAAGAATACGTTTGATTTTGGGTTGCGCGGACAAGGTAAATCCGGTTATTATTATAGCGTGTTAAATTCGGAAGGAAAGACTTTTTGTGGGTTGAAGGAAAAACCGGAAGTCGCTTTGGTACGTCAGAATGCGGATGTATTGTATTGGATGGTAAAACAGTTCATGTTGTTGAAAGCTCAGAACAAAGCGGATGCAATCAATCCTGAATGGGAGAAATCTATTATGCGTTTGGCTGATGCTTTTGTGCATACTTGGAATAAATATGGTGAATTGGGAAACTATATCAATGTGGAAACCGGTGATGTGGAAGTCTATAATACCACAAGTGGTGCAATGGCTGTTGCCGGATTGGCTTTGGCTTCACAATATTACGACAAGCCTGAATATTTGGAGATTGCCGAACAAATAGGGGATGCTTATTATAAAGAGTTTTCGTTAGTTGGTTTTACTTCCGGAGGTTGTGGGGATATCCTTCAAAATGCAGATTCGGAAACATCTATTGCTTTTTTAACTTCATGTAATTTGTTGTATGAATTGACTCGTAAACTGGTTTGGTTGAAAAGGGCTCAGGATGCTGCCAACCTGTGTGCGACTTGGGTGATTTCTTTCGATTATGTATTGCCGAAAGAAACAGAATTGGCAAAAGTGGATGGCCGCCTGACCGGTGCTGTATGGGCCAGTACGCAGAATAAACACAGTGCCCCGGGATTTTGTACTTCTTCGGCGGATGCTTTATTCCGTTTGTTTAGGGCAACAAAAGATTTTCGTTTTGCGGAATTGGTACATGATGTATGGCATGGATATGTGGAAGGGATTACTCCGAATGGTTTTATTTGCGAACGTTTGGGATATTGTGATGTAGAACTTAGAGGTACTCGTTTGCATGGTGATGGTGGAAATGGTTGGACAGAGCTGAACGGCTGTATGATGGCCATGGAATTGCCGGGCCTCTACATCCGTCCGGAAAAGAACCTTTTTTATGCCTTCGACCATGTGGATGTCAAACTCATCAAAGGGAATGAGCGTGAGATGTTGTTTTCAATCACTAACACAACTCCTTTTGATGCGGAAATCTCCGTTTTGAGTGAAAGTGAGGCGGAGGCTGCAAAACCTTTATCTAGTGTCGCTTTTGCGAATTGGAAGAAGATAAAGGTAAAAGCAGGTAAGACGATAGAGTACCGCGTAAAGAAATGAAAATAGCTATCATATAGATAAAACAATAAGAATGAAAAAGAATTTAATCTCGCTGGCAGCAATGACGGTATTGTTGTCAGCTTGCGGAACGGGTGGATCCCGTTCGTTTAAAACAGACCGTTTCGGTATCGACATAGACAATCGGGGATATATAACCGGCATGTGGGACTTGACAAAGGAGAACCGTAATTTCAGTCCCGCCGACCAACCGTCGCCTCTGTTGGCGCTTTATGACGAGGAGTTGAGGTGTTATTATTATCCGCAAAAGGCTAGTTATAGTGGAGGCAAGTACCGGTTGGAATATGAGAATGGTTCGGTGGCTACAGTCAGTTTGGAGGAGAAGAGCAATTATTTCAAACTGAAGTTGGAAAGCCTGGAACCTCGCAATGGTATTGATGATGTGCAGTGGGGAAACTACTATACGAACATCGATAATATTTTGGGTGAAATGATTGGAGTGGCGCGTGATACATCGGCTGCCGTATGCTACTCCATTGGGGTGTTGGCGTTGGATGATAATACGATCGGAGGCGAATCCCGTTTTATGTCGGAGACAGGTCCTTCAGGTTATATCGCCCATTCACCCGACCGTGTCAACCATCCGCTTCCTTTGGAATTGCATGAAGGGCAGCAGTTCACATTGGGAGGAGACGGGTATAATGATGTCGCTTTCTATAATCGTAAGGAGAGTTACTATCGAATTCTATACGGAACATCCGCATTTGTCGATTGTAACGGTCGGATCAATATCCATTATCACTCTCGCGACCGTCGCAAAGGTAAGATGATTTATTCTCCCGAAGGGAATCCGATTTTCCATAACAACGAGCCCAACCACATGATGCGCCAGGATGTTCCCGGGGTGGATTTCATCGGTTCATCTATCGCCTTGTGGGGTAGTCCGGACAGTACGGCTTTGATGGAGGTGATTCAGAATATCGTGTTAAGCGAAGGGTTACCTTATCCTACTTTCCAGGGTAAGTGGGTAAAAGATCCGACTAACTTCATGCCGGATATATGTACCTACGGTGGTTTGATGGATAGTGTGGCTTCGTATGCCAAACAGATGGGATTGAAAGTGATTCATACTTATGACCAGCCTTTCTTGCATGCTGACAGGGGAAATGGTGGTTTCATCGACGGTCCGAACCATGAAAATAAACGCTATCATTTTACGGACAAGGATTTGTCAACCCGTGAGTATACTGATATTTTGGCTAAGGATGGCTTGATTTTGGGGCGTACCTCCATATCCAACTCCATGGCGCCCGGTACCAAGGATTGCAGCCCGGTTCCTTCGGACAGCATCTGTATTCTGCATCGCCGTTTCTTGACGGCTGATTTGAATGAAACGGACACGTTGATTTATATCGATGATCCGACTCATCTTGAAGAGATCGCTTGCTGGGAAGGACATAACGAGGAGTTGAACATGGTGAAGATTGGTAAGGAATTGATTCATTATCTCGGTGTATCTAACGAGAAACCTTATCGATTGCTTAATGTGACGCGTGGCTATTGGAACACTGTCGCTTCTTCTCATTCCAAGGGTGATGCTGTAGATAAACTTCAGCCAACTGTAAGCTGGGGATATCAGGGACTTGTACCTAATCTTGAACTTCAGGATGAAATAGCATACCATTATGCCGACATCTGTAAAAATAGTGGATTGCGTATGTTTGATTATGATGGTCAGGAGTTTTTCTTCCATACTGGTTTCGGTGGATATGGCGTGAAACGTTTCTTCCGGGAAATGTTTGCGAAAGCAAAAGAGTATGGTTTGCCGGATATACGTTTTACTGGAGCAACTCTATCGGAAGGTTCCTGGCATTATCAAAGTATTTGGAATGTGGGGGGCGGTCTTAACATCTACGATGTAGATAAACGTGTTTGGGGTAGTACAACCAGTCAGGGTAAAGACCTGCGTGATGTTACTTATGCCAACTTCTTCCCGTCGTCATTTGGAGGTAATTTCCCAATCACAGAGAAGTCAACTGTAGAGGACTTTGAACATATCGAGGCTACGGCTGTCGGTTATGGTTGTACATACGCATTCAAGATCGGTCAGAAAGACGTGGAAAGTTGTCCGCAAAAGTATGCCATCTTTAACGTTATCCGTACTTGGGAGGAAGCTCGTCGTGCCGACGCTTTCCCTACTTACATTAAAAAGATGTTGCAAAACCCGGCACTCAGCTGGCGCCTGGAGGCTAAGGCAGACAATAGTGGCTGGACGCTTTATCAAATGGCGAATGGTGAGAAAGTTCGTTCTTTTGATTTGTGTAGTAATAAAAAGTAATTTAAAAGCTGTAAACCATGAATTTAAAAAAAATTAGCTGTATATATATGGCAGCCTTACTTGTTTTGTGTTCATGCAAGCAAGCATTTGTTGATGAATTATCTACTCAATACGCAACCTTTAGTGTGGATGGAAAAGGCTTTATTTGTCAGGTGGTAGATAACAGGACTGGTACAAACTATTTAGTAAAAGAGACAGCTTCTCCCATACTCAGTCTGTATGATGGTGAACAATATATCATGCCAACCGGCTTGAAGGCTGAAAGTGATAAATGGATACTTACTTTTGAAAATAACTCAGAGGCTATTGTTTCCAAGAAAGTGAAGGATGGTTATATCCGTCTTCAATTAGAATCATTGAGTAACCGGGACAAAATAGAAGCAGTAGCCTGGGGACCATACGCAACAACTATCTCTCAGTTTATAGGTGAGACAGTTGGTGTCGTACACGATACCACTTTTGCAATCGGAGTACAGCCTTTGCAGATTAGCACGACCGAAGGTGTTCCTCATTTGGGTGACGATGCTGTGGGCGATTGTTATATAGAGGCTCTGCCCGGGCATACTCTTCCGGAAGAGGTAAAAGATAAAGCGGGGCAAGTGGCTCCTTTTCCTAATGTGAATGTAGATGGGGATATGCCTGATTATATCCGTATGATTAGAGGAAATGCAGCCGTAGGTCGCTCTTATGGTAGTGACTTGCAATTCTTTGCACGCGATTGGAGGCAAGAAAAAGTGATTGATTATGTGGGGCGTAAACAGTTCGTTTCCGCTTGGAATCAAGATTACATCGGAACATCTATCGCTCTTTTCGCCACTCCTAAAGTGGATGTGGTAGACGTAATTGGTAAAATAGAGGTTGCAGAGGGTTTACCTCACCCGGAAGTTAATGGTGTATGGATCAAGAAGCTGAAACATCAGAATCCGGCTTATATGCTTTATGAAGGTAACTCATTGGATAATGCCTTGGATTATGCCGATTCTTGTAATTTCGACCTGATTCATATCGGTGATATATTCAAAAGTTGGGGACATTTTGACCTTCATACCTCTCGATTCCCCGATGGAGCGAAGCAGATTAAAGCTTTTACAGATAAAGCACATCAACGTGGCAAGCAGATAGGTGTACATACATTGACGATGTTTACATCGACGCACGATCCGTATGTTAGTCCGATACCGAGCGACAGCCTCGCTTTTGCCGGAAGTTCAAAATTAAGTAAAGCGATTGGGGCAGAAGACAAAGAGATCGAGATAGACGAACCGGATTATTTTCATTATCTAGGAGAAACCCGTTCGGCACGGATTGGTACGGAGATCGTATCGTATAGTGGCGTATCTAAAGAGAAACCCTATCGCCTGTTGAATTGTACACGCGGGCAGTTCGGAACCCAAGCTTCGACGCATGCTGCTGGTGATAAAGTTGATAAATTGTTGAATAACTGTTATAGCGGTTTCTATCCGGATATGAATTTGAGTCGGGTATATGCTAAAAGATTGGCAGAGGTTTGTAATGAAACAGGTATTGACCTGATGGATTTCGACGGATATTATGGTGGATCTCCAACAGGGCATGGTGTCATGGGGGCTGCCGATTTCTTGAAAACTTGGTATGAAGGTCTTGACCGAACAATGATTTCCTGTGGTTCTTCTCCTTTCCATTATTGGTGGCATTCCTATTGGTTTATGAACTGGGGAGAACCCTGGTATGACAATCTGCGTCAAAGTCAGGTAAATTACCGTTTGGAAAATCAACGTTACTTCGAACGCAATCTTATGCCGGGTATGTTGGGATGGTTCAAATTGGAGCAAACCTATCGTCCGGAAGATATAGAGTGGATACAAGCCCGTAGTGCTGCTTTCGATGCAGGTTACCTGCTGCGTGTGGATGAAAGTATCGAAAAGAATGGATTCAAAAGTCAATTGTTCGAGGCTATCCGATCTTGGCAAGAGGTACGGAATAATCATTTGTTGACATCCGAGCAACGTGAAAAGATGAAAGATCCGAAACGTGAATTTCATTTAGCAAAGATGGGGGAAAAGAGTTGGAAACTCTATGAAATCTGTTTGCAGGGAGGTAACCGACATAAGTACCGTATGGTACAAACCGGTGAACCTTTGCTGAGTAAATATACTTTCAAAAATCCATACGATAAACAACCGATTACTTTTTACGCAAATATTCTTCCTGGTGAAGAACTGGGAACAACTATCAAAAACTTGAAGTTGGTTGTAGAAGGTAGTGCAGCAGTAGAAATACCTACGACTTTGAAAGCCGGAGATAAGATTTACAGCGATGGAAAAAAAGTGTATGTATGCGACGAATACTGGAAAGCAAAAGCTGATTATCTTTTGCCCGAAACCGCTTTGTGGAATGAAGGTGATAACATTGTGAAGATTGAATGCGACTTTTCTTCCGAGAAAGCACCTATTGTCGAATTTGAATTCAAAGCAATTGGAAATGAAGAAACGATTGGGATATAAAAAGAATGAACAGGCATAATGCTGAATAGTTGAAAATTTGATAAAAAAGGGGAGGGGAAGGTTTTACTCTTTTAGTTTTGATAAATGTCCAATTTGTTTCAAATTAGGGTTGTTTATTGGAAAAAAGTTAATTTATTTCCTCTTTTGATAACAGTAGTTTGGGACTATATTACTCTGATAAGTTGTTTAGTGAAGTAAATCTGCCAGATAATACGAATAAAGTCCCAGCTGATTGAGATTATCTCAGAGATAATTGCGACGAAGTCCCAGTTGGTTGGTGTTGAAGTCCCAGATAATTGAAATTAGCTCCCAGCTGATCGCGAATGTCTCCGAGGAAAATTCATTTTCCGGAGTACAATGATTAAAAAGGGCTTTTAGAAGAGGAAAAATCATCTTTTTTTCTTCTAAAAGCCTTTTTTATACAATGCTTTTACAACTGACATTTTGTTATTGAAAGATCTGTATCTTGGTTACTTTTTTTAATTGGTAGCCAGGACTTTCTGTTTCGGATGTCGAAATGACTATTAGTAGTTTATTAAAACAGTCGAAATGATAATCCTTAACCTTTCAACAGTAGCCTATTTTAGTCCGTGTTCGATGATAGATACGTAGAGGACAAAGAAATAGAGGGAAGAATGACAAAAAGATATTTTGACAAAAGTAGTATGGAAATTTATCTTATTTGTGTTTTTTAACTCTTTTGTCTAAATGTTTTCAGGACAATAAGTGTCTTATTATATAAACAAGTTGTAGTAATAATTGATTTAAGTCTAATCTGAAAAATATAAAAGTCTATGAATTTGAAAAGAATGACGATGGCGGCAGTGTTGATGGCCCTGTCTTTGTTGGCTGAAGCGAAAGTAACCCCCATCGTGCATTACAACTTTGGAAAATCCGGTAATGTAACCTATGCCGTGGCCCCGGAAAAGTTAACGCCGTTGGCCGGAAAAGGCGAATTGATGGCCGTTGGCCGCCCCGTCTTCTATGCCGATGCACCCGGCGATAAGAAAATGAAGGGAGAAGGCGGAATCTTATTTAACGGCAATGGCGACGGATATAAACAGGTAGAAGCCATTGGTTCTCCGGCCGACAATCAGGTATTGGAAATATGGGTAAAGCCTCGCCAGCATACACAAGGCGAAGGGCAGGAACAGGTCTTGTTATCCAATGGTACAACCAAGGAAGGATATGTATTTACGCATCAGAAAGGTCATTGGTATCTAATTTCCGGCGGTACGGGACGTGCTGAAATCGGCGAAGTGTCCAATAACGCCTGGACGCATCTCGCTATGGTGGTGGAAGATGGAAAGGGCTCTGTCTGGATGAACGGGAAAAAGACCGGGACATTCAAGCCTACCAAGGCCATGGCTCCTCATTTCTCCATTGCCGTTTCGGAAGAGGGAAAAGAGGCCTTTTACGGTGAAATATATGAAGTGAGATACAGCACGTTCGCCGCCGGAAAGTTCAATCCCGAATCTGATTTCCTGCTGGATTATAAAAAGATAAAAGAGACAAGCAAACAACGTTTGGCCGAACGCCGTTCCTTGGTGCAACAACTGGAACAGGAGAGTGCGGGCAAGAAGATTGTTACAGAGTTCCCCGATGTTCGTCAGGAAAAAGACTGGCTGATCAGTCAGGTAGAAGAACCGGCCTGTTTGTATGTACAGAAATCGGAAGATGGGTTGACATCCAATTTACAGTTGAATAACGGGTTAGTTTCCCGTACCTTTTATGTCGGTGAGAATATTGCCTGCGTAGGATATAAGAATCATTCGAATGAGGCTGAGTTTTTACGGGCGGTGAAGCCGGAAGCACGTGTTTGCATTGACAGCGTGTGGTATGAAGTCGGCGGATTAAAAGGGCAGCCGGAATTGTCTTATCTATTGGATAGTTGGTATACGGAAATGGAGGCTTCCGACCTGGCGTTTACACTGGAGAAAGTGGAAACCGGCCTTCCGCTGATGCGTTATCCGTGGACTCCGAAATATAATGCCGTTCCGGCAGACTGGCCTGCCAAGGGCTTGCGCATGGAGATGACCTTCGTGCCGACTGAAAGTATGGTGGATGTGAAAGACATACAGGTGAAGGTCAACTATGAAATCTATCAGGGCTTGCCTGTGATTGCCAAGTGGATTGAGGTGATTAATGAAGGAGAAAAGGAAGTGTTGCTGAATGAGATGGAGTGTGAAGTGCTGGCTGTCAACCAGGACCAGGTGAAGCGTCTTCATGTGGAGAGTGATTTCTCCTTTGCGTTGGTGAATGCGGATATAGAGGGTAGTGCGTTGATGCATTACGCCGGTACTCCCAAACCTTATCACGTGGGCAGCTCCACTACCAAATGGACGGTCGACAAAGACTATAATACCTGGGCCAGTCATAATCAGGCAGAAGATAAGTTCCTCGGTTTCCCGCATCATAACTTATTACTGAGCAAATTGCCGATGGGACCTTATACGAAAGTAAGCAAAGAGGTTCCCTTTAAATCATATATCACCTTCGAATTGTTGCAGGATAGCGACGACCGCGAACGCCAGTCGCTCGGACATCGCCGGATGTATAAGAAGCTGGCTCCGCAGACAACTGAGTCTCTGATTTCTGCCGGAATTACTTCGCATGATGAAACGAAGCTGAAAGCACTGATCGACCAGGCTGCCGAACTGGGACTTGAACAACTGGATATTCAAGCCTGGCCGGGTGTCAGTCATGACAACCTGGATTCGGCTTATGTGCAGTTGTGGCGTCGAGTGGCGACATACGCCAAAGAGCGTGGTATCGTGATGGGTGGCTACGAGTTGCAGGTTGCCTCTCGCGGGCGAGGTGCCGAGGTGGATTGCGTTCATCCGGAAACAGGAAAACCGGGTAGCCTTTTCGGACAGAGCGTCTGCATTGCCAGCGAGTGGAAAGATACATACTATTCGAAAATGTGGGAGTTCTTCGATAAGACCGGATTTATGACATATAATATGGATGGACCGTACCATGGCGATCCGTGTGCTTCAACCGTTCATCCACACCATACGCGGTTGGAAGATTCGCAGTGGCAGCAATGGAAAACGCAGGTGGAGGTCATTCATGAACTGCAACGCCGGGGCATGTATATCCCTATTCCCGACTGGTATTTCCTCAACGGACAAAACTCTACCGGAATGGGATACCGTGAAGCCAGTGCCAACCTGACTCCGCAACAGCAGCTCTTGTTAGGACGCCAGTATATCTATGACGGAACCTGGCATAAGATTCCGACTATGGGATGGATGACCTTACAGCTGGTCGGCTTCTATACGAATGATCCGCGCGTAGGCCTGGAGCCTCTTTGCGACAATTTGGATCGCTATGAAGCGCAGTTGATGCAGTTCCTGGGAAGCGGTTGCCATCTGACTATTCGTGGAAATCGCTTGTATGATACGCCGGAGACGAAGCAGATGGTGTCTCGTTGCATCAACTGGTTTAAGAAATATCGCGACATATTGACTTCTGATATTATCCACGTCAGCCGCCCGACCGGCCGCGACTTGGATTGCATGATGCATGTGAATCCTTTCATCCGTCATAAAGGCATGGTGGTTGTGTTTAATCCGACTGACAGGGATATCACGAAAGAGATGCGTCTGCCTCTGTATTATACGGGCTTGAAGGGCAAGGCTACGGTCACCTCTTCAGACGGAAGCAAACAGAACTTCTCTTTGAACCGGGAAGGTGAATTACTGCTGCCGGTTTCGATAAAGGCACAGGGTGTGTCCTGGTTCCTGATAGAAGAATAAAGTATAGGTTGATTGAATGAAATAGGGAGATAGATATGAAAAAGTTGTTATGGCTACTGATTGGCGGATGCGTTTGCGGACTATTGACTACAGGATGCACAGAGGTTGCCGATTCGAATAACCGTTATGTAAATAAATGGATTGGTACGGCTTGGGAGGGCAGGGTGTCTCCTGTCGCCTCCGTACCGTTCGGCATGATGCAGATTGGTGCGGATACGCGTCCTTATGGTGCAGGCTATCATTATGACGATCCGACTGTTTTAGGATTCAGTCATCTGCATAAAAGCGGAGGCGGATGTGCAGATTTCCTGGATATCTTGTTTATGCCGTTACCCTTGAATCAGCCGACAGGCGAGGATGAATTGTACTCTAAACAATACCAGGCGGCTTTGTCGCATCAGGAGGAAAAGGCGGAACCTGGCTATTATTCAGTCAATTTGTATGATAAGCAATTGACGGTAGAGTTGACCGCTTCCCGCCGATGTGGGATACAACGCTACAAGTATGCATCCCAGGGGGAAATGCCGGTAATTGTCGATTTAAAGTATGGTTCTGAAAGTGCTTGTACCATACAAGCCGGGCACGATGTGGATACGGTGTATGCCTCTGCGTTTGAGAAGGTCGACCCGTACACGATTCGCGGCTATCGCTTTTCAAATGGCTGGACACCGAAGCAACAGGTCTATTTCTATTCTACCTTTTCTTCACCCATCAAAACGTGTGCCTTGTATGTAGACGACCGACGCGTCGAGGAGACCACCTCTGCCGAGGGACGCAATGTCAAGGCGCTACTAACCTTTGAAGATGAACAGGGGGAACTGGAAGTCAGAACGGCACTCTCATCGGTGAGCATGGAAGGGGCAGCCGCTAATTTGTTGTCGGAAACAAAAGGAAAGACATTCGAGGATATCAGGGAATCGGCTTTCGATGCTTGGAGCCGTACGTTAGGACAAATAGAGATAGAGACTGACGACCCGAAGAAGAAGGAACTTTTCTATACCTCTTTGCATAATGTCATGCTGTATCCGTTCCTGTTGTCGGACGTAGACAATCGTTTCAGAGGGCCGGACTGGCAGGTTCATCAAACCGATGGTTTTGATTATTACGGAGGTGTGGTCGGTTTTTGGGATACGTTCCGGGCGGCTTGTCCTTTATTGGCAATGTTAAATCCGGAAGTGGCAAATGATTATATAAAGACGTTGCTGGAGCATTACAAACAGGCCGGACAGTTGCCGATATGGACGTTGTGGGGCATTGAGAATTATCAGATGACAGGTATTCATTCGTTGCCGGTGATAGCGAACGCCTATCTGAATGGCATCCGCGGTTTCGATACCCGGCTGGCGCTGGAAGCTATGGTGGCATCGGCTATGAAAGATACGTGCGGCTATTCCATGGGCTATTTTGTCGGATTGGAGAATTATAAAAAATACGGATATGTTCCCTGCGATATGGAGATGGAGTCGGTGGCGCGTACGTTGGAGTATGCGTTCGATGATTATGCACTGGCCCGTTTTGCCGAAGCAACCGGTGCACAAAAGGAAGCCGCTTACTTTTCGAACCGATCGCTCAATTATCGGAATGTAATTGACCCGACCACCTTGCTGGCGCGGGGACGGTTGAAGGATGGCTGCTGGCGTACACCTTTCGATCCGTTGGCTTCTTCTCATCGCAAGGATGATTATTGTGAGGGCAATGGTTGGCAATGGACTTTCTTTGTCCCTCACGATGTGGAAGGACTGGCCGGTTTGTTGGGAGGCAAGGAGGCATTGGAGGAGCGACTGGATACGCTTTTCGGCATGTCTTCCGAATTGCGCGGAGAGAATGTATCCGGTGATATTACCGGACTGATCGGGCAATATGCACATGGCAATGAACCGGGGCATCATACCGTTTATATGTATAACCGGGTAGGCCGTCCGGACAAGACGCAGAAGTATGTCAATCAGGTATTGACTACTCTCTATAATAATACCCCGGCAGGTATTTGCGGTAATGAAGATACCGGACAGATGAGTGCCTGGTATGTCTTCAGTTCGTTAGGTTTCTATCCGATGAATCCGGCTTCCGGACAATATGAACTGGGTGCCCCTTTGTTTCAGAAGGCAACAATCAAACTCTCTTCGGGAAAAAACTTTGTTATCAAGGCTAACAACTTGTCGGAAAAGAATATTTATGTAGACAAGGTCTTCTTGAACGATCAGCTTCTGGACCGGACGTATATTACGTTTGAGGAAGTCTTACAAGGTGGCGAGCTTCTCTTTGAAATGAAGGGAGAGGTTCCGGTTATTTGATTTATGTAGAACAATAAGCAATAATAATCCACGAAATAGGCAGCTATTTGCTATTTTAAAAGGGAATAGCTGCCTTTATATTTGCGACATCAAAAAGATGTGATACTTATTAATATTTAAACCATGAAAAAGATACTATGCTTCATCTCGATGTTCTGTCTGTGCGGAAATATGTTATCAGCCAAAGAATATCATGTGTCGGTAAAAGGAAGTGATGCCAATAACGGTGATGTTTCATCCCCTTTCAAAACAATTAATTGGGCTGCCCAGAAGGCTTTGCCGGGAGATACGGTTACGGTTCATAACGGAACTTATCGTGAATGGGTGAATCCGCTGAGTGGCGGGGAACGGGAAGGGAAACGTATCCTGTATCGGGTAGCCGATGGTGAAAAAGCAGAAATTAAGGGCTCGGAATTAGTAACGGGCTGGAAAAAAGAGAAGAAAGGCAAAGGCGTATGGAAAGTCGTATTGCCGAATACATTCTTTGGAAATTATAATCCGTTCAACGACCGTTTATTCGGTGACTGGCTCTGGTCTGAGCGGGTTCATCATACGGGAGATGTTTATCTGAACGATGTTTCACTGTATGAAGAATTTACTTTGGATAAGGTGTTCACACCGGATACACTGCGGACAATCCGTGATCCGCAAGGATGTACGAATGTTTGGTTTGCAGAGGTGGACGCTAACAATACAACTATTTATGCAAACTTTGGAAACGTTGATCCGAATAAGGAGATAGTAGAGGTTTCAGTTCGCCCTACCTGCTTCTATCCGACTCGTGAAGGACTGAATTACATCACAATTCGTGGCTTCCATATCAGCCAGGCAGCTACGCAATGGGCTGCTCCGACGGCTGAACAGGTCGGTATGGTCGCTCCGCATTGGAGTAAAGGTTGGATTATTGAAGACAATATCATCAAAAACTCCCGTAGCAACGGTATTACCTTAGGAAAAGAACGTGCCAGTGGGCATAACCTGGAGTGCAACGATCCACGTTTGGATGGCACATTGCATTATATCGAAGTCATATTTAATACGCTACGTCGTGGTTGGAGCAAGGATAATGTCGGCTCACATATCGTTCGGAATAATATTATTTCCGATTGCGAACAGACCGGTATTTGTGGTAGTATGGGAGCTGCGTTCAGTGAAATCTATGGAAATCATATTTATAATATCTTAGTGAAGCAGCAATTTAGTGGTGCGGAGATGGCCGGTATTAAATTACATGGTGCGATAGATACATATATTCACCACAATCGGATTCATAAATCTGGTAATTATGGGATTTGGTTGGACTGGATGGCTCAGGGTGCCCGGGTATCATCCAATTTGCTATATGATAATTTGGCACAGGATTTGTTCTTTGAAGTGTCTCATGGTCCTTACATAGTAGACAATAACATTTCTTTATCGCCACGCACAATACAGGAAAATACTGATGGAGGCGCGTACTTGCATAATATTTTCTCAGGAGATATCAACCGTTTGGACGATCAACGCTACACTCCGTATCACTTGAATCATTCAACTGAGGTGAAAGGTATCCGGACCATCACTGAAGGCGACCATCGCTTCTATAACAATCTCTTTATCGGTGGAGATAACAGTGAGTTGAAATATGGAATGGTCGTGTTCGATGTCTCTCAACGTCCGATCTATGCAGAGAACAATCTGTTCCTTAACGGGGCTCTGCCTATGACAAATAAAACGCAGGATTGGGTAGAAAATACAGTCGATCCGAAGCTAAGAGTGGAAGAGACGGCAGATGGAGAAGTGTATCTTGTTAGTAACATTAATCTGCAGGAACTATCCTCTTTCAAAGGAAAAGGAATTGATGCCGACCGCCTTGGTATTACTCAGTTGACCGGATTTCCGTTTGAGAACTTTGACGGTACTCCTTTCTGCTTGGAGAAAGACTATCTGGGTAATAAGCGTTCTGCGTCTCCGGTTGTGGGACCGGTAGAAAGTTTGCCCTCTTCCAAACGTATAAAAGTGTGGCCTAACTTAAAATAACAATCAATGTCATATAAAATTCATTTATCCCTGGCGGGCAGCCTGCTTATGGCAGGACTGCTTGCCAGTTGTCAGTTTGACACAAAACAGGTAGCGGATGGTAATGCCGCCCCTGTTTCAACCAACCGAATGCTTAATCCTATCGTACCTCCGGGAGTATATATCGCTGATCCGGAAGTAAGACAGATGCCCGATGGACGTATCTATGTCTACGGATCGCGTGATGAACCGGGCAACGCCTGGTGTTCGCGTTCCTATAACGTGCTTTCTTCCTCCGATCTGGTGAACTGGAATGTGGAACAATTTTCTTTTGCTACTGACGGACCGGGTAAACAAGTGGATTATACCGACAGGATCTTATACGCTCCGGATTGTATCTATCATGACGGGAAATATTATCTCTACTATTGTTTGGCAGGAGGTGGTGACGATGAAGGTGTCGCTGTATCTTCTTCTCCTTACGGTCCGTTTAAAAATGGAAAAGTGATGGAAGGTGCAAAAGGTATCGATCCCTCCGTATTCATTGATGATGATGGGCAGGCCTATCTCTATTGGGGACAAGGATATGCCAAAGGAGCGAAATTGAGTAAAGATATGCTCTCGATCGAAGGTGCCGTGCACGATAGCTTGCTGACGTATGAAACTCATTTCTTCAACGAGGGCAGTTCTGTCCGGAAAAGGAATGGTATCTATTATTTTGTGTATGGAAGCCATTCGCAGCATGGAGAATCCAATTGTGCAACGTTGGATTATGCGACATCGACATCGCCGTTAGGCCCTTATACGTATAGAGGGGTTATTATCGATAATTGGGGCAGTGGCCGGAATTTGGTGAATAACCATGGCTGTATTACCGAAATCAACGGTCAGTGGTACATTGCTTATCATCGTCCCACTCATGCTAGTGCGACCATGCGAAAGGCTTGCCTGGAGCCAATTACTTTTAATCCGGACGGAACGATCCCCAAAGTAGAAATGACTACGCAGGGGATTGGCGGACCTATCTCTCCTTTATACCGGATGGATGCTGCCAAAGCTTGTCTGATGTCAGGTAATGTTATGGTATCCGTACGTCGTCCGGCGAATGATATTCCGGTCGAATATCTGGCAGCTATTCGCGATGGCGATCATGCGTATTGGAAATATTATGACTTTACCGGTTCGGATGTCAACCATTTCATTTGTAAGACCTGGGATAAAAACAAAGCGGCTAAGATCGAAATTCGCCTGGATAGTCCGGACGGTGAGTTGATCGGGACCTGCGAGATAGCTCCGATGCAGGGTGAAACGGCGTATGCTATTCATGAAACGAAAATCAAACCGGTCACAGGAAAACATGCACTGGTATTGGTCTTTAAGGCGGTTGATACGGAAACATCCGGGGAGGACTTGCTGAATTTGGAATGGTTTACGTTTGAGAAAAGATAAATAGAACGGAGCGTTTTTAATTAATAGATAAAAGACAAAGAAGATGAATAGGAAATTTATTAGCATATTACTGTTGATATTTTTGTTTTGCATGGCACCATTGGTCGATGCCCAGGATAACAGAAAGGGATCCTGGTTACCGGAAGACGGAAAGGTGTCTGTTCCGGATAGAAAATCAACAAAAGTGTCCGACTTCTTAAAGTCTTTGCATGGTTGTCTGCGTCCAATTGTTTGTGAATATGAGGATGTGGTCTTAAAATCGGCAAAGGGTTTTAAAAAAGGAAAAGCGCAAGCACAAACTTCCTCGTGGAGTTGTCATATTAACGAAACAACAGTAGCCGATTGTCCGGATGCCTTAGATTTAGATGTTACCTTTATGATAACAGGAGGAGAGCTGGAGTCGGGTGGTGTGGCGTTGGCTTTTGATTTTACCGGTTGGAGCCGGGAGAACTATGTCTTAATGCCAGCTTATGTATATAATGGAAACAGGTTTCATGTAGAGACCAATGGATATATGGCTCCTTATCCCTCGCATTACTATTATAATAAGAACGTTCCGCTTTTGTTTTCCAATAGTCCTCGTTTGTCAGAGGAAATACGTGCTTCTAAAATAGAGGCGCTTACAGGCAATTTGGCAACACCGGCATTTTGTTTTTTCTCTCCGAAGGAACAGAGAGGATGCATCATATTGACAGAGCAGAGAAGTCGTTTAGGCAATTATGGAATGTTTATTGAAGAAAATGCGTCACAGGATATGGCTACTTTTGTCGTTAGTGCTCCCGGTGTTCGTGAGTTGACGGCAGGGTTTGGCGACTTTGGGTATAGTGGGGATCAGGCATGCAAGTGGACTTCCGGTGATCAGTTACGGATGAGGTTTCGTATCTATAATTTTGAAGCAAATGGTATTCCGGAGCTTTTGGATAAATTCATGGACGTACGCAAAGAAGTGACAGGGGGGAATAATCCGAGGAATCTGTGTCCGTTTAGTGCGGTTACCTCTTTTACGGCTGATTATAAGAATCAAGTTCGTTGGTTGGAAAAAGGAGCAGGTAAAAGTTTTTACCGTATGGAAAATTCAGATGGCTATCAGCTCGGATGGGTTGGTGGCTTGATGGGGACTTTTGCTATGTTGGCATTAGATGATTCATTATCGCGTGAACGGGTCATTCAAACCTATGATTATGTCGTTTCGAATATGCGTGGTAAGAGCGGCTATTTTTATGGTAGTTTTCGGGATGGTAAGGTTGGTAGTGACAGGGATAATATTCCTGACGCAGCTTTGGTGAGAAAAAATTCGGATGCCTTGTTCTTCATGATGAAACACCTCATGTTATTCGAACAGCAAGGATATGGTGATTTAGTGAAACAGGAATGGAAGGATGCTGCGAGAGCTCTTGCACAGGCTTTTGTGAATACCTGGGTTAAAAATAAAGATGTAGGAAACTATGTGAACGCGGTTACGGGTGAAATAATCATTTACCATTCGACCTCCGGTGCTATTGCACCAGCTGGGTTGGTATTGGCTGCTCAGTATTTCAAAGAGGATTCTTTTTTGAAAACAGCTATGGAAATAGCCGGTTACTTTTATGATGATTATGTGGTTGGGTTAGGACTCACCTGTGCTCATTCCGGAGATATAATGCAGGATGCAGATGCCGACTCCGCCTATGGATTTATAGAATCTTTAATGGCTTTGTATTATGCGACAATGGATAAAAAATGGTTATCCATGGCTCAGACGACAGCACATTTGGCGGCTACCTGGACATTATCCTACGATTATGAATATCCGCCCGGTTCTACATTGTATGACTTAAAAGCGAATACGGCTGGCGCCATATGGGCTAGTGTACAAAATAAACATGCAGCACCTGGGATATGCACCAGCTCGGGAGATTATTTATTTAAACTGTTCAGGGCTACCGGCCAGGTGCGGTATGCCGATCTGTTGAGAGATATCATCTATGCGCATGCCGAGGTAATGGAAACGCCGGGAAGACCTACGACCGGCATGGGACCGGGGACATCGATGGAACGTATCCAAACCACAGACGCAGATGGAAAAGGATCTGTGGGAGTGATTCTTAAAACATCCAATGGTTGGACGGAAGATTGTGGTTTGCTGATGTCTCTTGAAATTCCCGGTATATATGTACAAACAGATAGGGATGTTTTATATGTCTTTGATCATTTAAAGGCAGAGGTTGTACGTCGCAATGGTGGCGAGGTGACATTGAAAATAACCAATCCTACGCGTTTCGATGCTGTGACGGCTGTTTTCGCTGAAAGGTCTTCTGCTGCTGACAAACCTTTAGGGTATTGCAATTTTACAAAATGGGAAAAAGTATTGGTGAAGTCCGGAGATACCGTAGAGGTGACTCTTTCGGCAATTCAATAAATAGGCTCAGCTACTAAGTACTAATTGTATTTAGTACAATACGTAAGATTGTATAACTTAATAAAAGGAAAGTATAAATCGATTATATGCTATTCCTCCTATTTTTGCATCACATTATACTTACACTTATATGAAACGAATTTTGCTTTTTATCGTACTGGTACTATTTATATCCCGGTCGAACGCACAGATAGCTGCGATAGATGTTGATAAAGGTTCTGAAAAGACATCGGTAGAAGATATCATAATTGTATTTAAAATGCATTTTGATATTGGATATACAGACTGGTCGGAATCTATATTGCAGAAATATGCCACTTCCATGATGGATGAAACCTTGCATTCGGTGGATGTAACGAGTAAGTTACCACCGGAACAACAGTTTGTGTGGACACTCCCCGGATGGCCTATGAAATATATACTGGACAATGTATCGGCAGACCGGAAGCCGGGTATTGAGACAGCCCTGAAAGATGGACGTTTCAGGGTGCATGCTCTTCCTTTTACTTATGAAACGGAGTCGAGCGACCTGGAAACGCTGGTTCGCGGAATGTCTTATTCTTCTCAGATCAACCGGACGTATGGACATCCGCTGACAAGAGGTGCTAAATTGACTGACGTTCCCAGTCATTCCTGGATTTTACCGACGTTGCTGACACAGGCAGGAGTAAAGATTTTACATATCGGATGTAATCCGGGGTCAGTTTCTCCGGAACTTCCGACATTATTTTGGTGGGAAGGTCCTGACGGCTCCCGGTTACTGACATTTAACTGGGCTGAATATTATGGATCAGGTGTTTTGCCGCCTGAAGGGTGGAAACATAAAACATGGTTAGCCATGATCCATACACATGAAAATACTGGAGCTCCGAAACCGGAAGAGGTTGCGGCTGTATTGGAAGAAGCCCGTAAGAAAGTACCGGGAGCCAGGGTAAGGATAGGACAACTGGAAGATTTTTACGATACATTGATGAAAGAAAATCCTTCTATTCCTGTGGTACGCGGAGATATGCCCGACACCTGGATTCATGGTTATATGTCAATGCCCAAAGAGGTGAAGATCAATAAATCGATGCAGCGTCTGATCTATAATGAAGAGACCTTGAACACATTGCTGAAAGGCTGGAACGTGAAAGCGGAACCTGTGAAACCGTATGTCGACAAAGCTATCGAACAGTCGGTATTATTTGACGAACATACTTTCGGACTGGCAATCAGTCACGGTCATCAGGCTTTCTGGAAATATGGCGATCCGTTTGTAATAGATCGTGCGAAAGGTGCTTATGATTTTATTGAAGAATCATGGAATGAAAAGGCTAACCGTGTACATCGGTCGAAACAATATCTTATCCCCTCTTTACGTAAAGACATGCGTAATCTGGCCAATGCCGTAGAAGGGGATGGGCAGAAGGTGGTGGTATATAACCCGTTACCCTGGAAACGTTCGGGTGTCGTTTCTTTGTTTATGGATGTGTATCAGAAGAAATTCACTGTTTATGGATTGAAAGACGAACAGACCGGCAAGGTCATTCCTGCTTATAATGAGGGTAACTATCTTTCATTTACCGCTCATGATGTACCTACTTTGGGATATAAAACATATTCGGTGATAACCGAGCCTGTTTCGGAAAAGGCTCATGCCATTCGTGTCGATCAGGTGGAAAATGTGATTGAGAATCCCTATTTCAAAGTCGTTATTTCATCGGAAAACGGTGCTCTGTTGTCTGTTTGGGATAAGAAACGGCAGCAGGAGATGGTCGATACCAGCAATGAATACAGCTTTGGTGAGTTTATTCATGAGAAGTTTGGTAATGAAGAGATCGAACGATATAACAAGGCATACGTTAAACCGGGTCATCACGGTTGGGCAGATCAGGAGATGGGACGTCCGGTCGATCCGGCTTTAAAGTATGAAATGGTTAAAGGTAAAGCTTTACGGATTGTTTATAATCAAACTGCACACTCGGTGGAAGCCACAGCCTTCTGCCGTACCGGTCGTGGTGAAGATTATACTTTGACCTATACGCTTTATGAAGATTCTCCTTACCTGGAAATCTGTTGGGGTATGCAGGGTAAGCGGGCCGATATGCAGCCGGAAGGCGGATGGCTGGCATTTCCTTTCAATGTCTCTCAGCCGACTTTTCATTTAGGACGTACGGGGGCTGTCGTTAATCCGGCTACGGATTTTATAAAGCGCTCTAATCATGATTATTATTTTCTGAATACAGGTATGGCTGTTGTCGACCTGAAAGGGAAGGGATTCGGATTGAATACTCCGAATGCTCCGGCAGTCAGCCTGGATCGCCCAGGGTTGTATCGTTTTACCGGTGACTTTATTCCTCAAAGACCGAATGTGTTTGTCAATCTATTCAATACCCAGTGGGGAACAAACTTTACAGAGTGGGTGGAAGGTGCCTTGTCGGCGAAGGTTTATCTATGGTCGGTCGATGAATATAAAAATGAGCCTTCACTGATTACTCCGACAGAAGAAACCCGTGTGCCTCTTATGGCTGTTTACCGGGAAGGAAAAGGTGGCGAACTACCTGTGTCGGCAGAAGGAATACAGTTGTCGAAGAAAGGTGTTCTGGTTACAGCCTTCGGAGCCAATACGGACGGAGACGGAGACGTTCTGCGTGTCTGGGAACAGGCCGGGGATGCGGGTGAATGTGTGATCACATTACCTGACTGTGGTTATCGTACGGCCCAGTATTGTAATTTACGTGGAGAGCGTCAGGGAAAAGCCTTTCCTGTGAAGCAAAATAAAATAACTATTAACTTGAAGGCCTACCAGCCTTTATCATTAATTCTGGAGAAATAAGCAAATGAAATTCAATAAGTGTGTTTTTATATGTATTAGTTTTTTTGTATGCTCTGCTTTTATGCAGAACTTGTTGGCAGAACCTTCCGGGAGGAAGGTTCATGCTGATAAGAAAATTCCGCAGCTTTCAGAGAAAGGAAGCTGGTTACCGGCAGTGAAGGATGTAACTAAAAATATCCGTTTGCTGGAATGTTCTTACAATGAAGCCGAGTTAAAGCAGTGTAAAGAGATCAATTCGTCTTCTGCCTGGGAGGTACGGACCGAACAGACAATGGCTAATGGTGGCAAACTATATACTTTTTCTTTCACAGCCAGACAGGATATGAAAGATGCCGGCGTGGCAGTGGCATTCGACCGGTATGGCTGGACAAGCGATAACTATGTGATGATCCCTTCTTCCGTTTATAACGGTAACAGGCAACGTATTGTCAATCGCTCGTATGCTACGGGGCTCGATAAGACAGATTATAACCGGAAGGATCTGGCGTTGACTTCCAATCCGATTCCGCAGCTTTCTCCTGAGTTCGGAGCTTCCTCCCGTTTGGAGGTCAATGTCAGTAATGCGGCGACTCCTGCCATGACGATGCTGGAACGGGGGAAGAAGTCCGGGACGATTTTATTGACCGACCAAGGTATCGAATGGAATAAGCAACTATTGGATCATGCCCTGATCGTTGAAGAAACACCTGATCGCAGTATCGCCTCTTTTGTTATCAGTGCTCCGGGGGTACGGGAACGTAAACCGGAATTTATCGGTTTCAGTAAAAGTCCTGACCGGGGAATACAGGTGAAGAAGGGAGATAAAATCGTTATACGGGTTACCGAGATCACTTTTCCCTGTGAAGATGTTCCGGAATTACTGGCGCGCTTTATGAAAGATCGTAAGCTACATACTGCCGGGGAAGCTCCCCGTAATCTGATGCCGATGAGTGAGGTGCTGACACGGATGGTACGGAATATCGACGACCGTTATCATGTCGGTGACCAGTGGGAATATTATTGTCCGGAGAATGCCGACTGGATCTCTTACGGTTGGATTGGCGGTCTGATGAATACCTATCCGATGCTGGCTTTAGGCGATGAGGAGCATTTACGGAAAGTGAAAAATACGTTCGACTTCGGACTGCCGCGTGCCAAAGGGAAAAGCGGTTACTATTATGATGTTCTCGGATCGGACGGAAAAGTCTTATACCGTGATGCGGCTGTCAACAATCCGGGAATCGGTCTGACCCGTAAAAACGGCGATGTACTTTACTGGATGGTCAAACAATTTATGTTATTGAAGGAACAGGGGAAAGCTTCTGTTATCGATGCCGGTTGGGAAACGAATGTGCGTCTGTTGGCAGATGCTTTTGTCAATACCTGGAAAAAAGAGGGAACATGGGGGAATTATCTGAATGTGGAAACAGGCGACGTAGCTGTATACAATACGACAAGCGGAGCAATGGCGGTAGCCGGATTGGCCCTGGCTTCCGAATATTATAAGAATCCCTCTTACCTGGAAGTTGCCTGCGAAGCTGCTGCGGATTATTACGATAATTTTGCTTTAGTCGGCTTTACCTCCGGTGGTTGCGGAGATATCCTTCAAAATGCAGACTCCGAAACGGCGGTTGCTCTGCTTACTTCTTTAATGACACTTTATGAAGTGACGGGGAAAGAACAATATCTGAAACAATCGGCCGACCTGGCCAATCTATGTGCCACCTGGACCGTATCTTTCCCTTACCGTCTGCCGGAAGATACTCCGCTGGCAAAACTGGGAGCCAATCTGACCGGTGCCGTTTGGGCAAGTACACAGAATAAGCACGGTGCTCCGGGCTTTTGTACGCAGTCCGGAGATGCCTTGTTCAAACTATACCGTTCTACCGGCGATGTTTCTTATGCAGAATTACTCCGTGACGTAATCCATGCCCATGCAGAAGGCATACAACCCAACGGAAAGATTACAGAACGTCTTACTTATTGTGATGCCGATAGCCGTGGCTCTCGCGGAGACGGTGGTAAGACCGGCTGGAATGAAACAAACGGTGCCATGATGGCATTGGAGATTCCGGGTATTTATGTTCGGACAGACCTCGGCTCCCTCTATGTTTTTGATCATGTAGAAGCGAAAATAATCAAACAGAACAAGAAGCAATTAGTTCTGCAAATTACGAACCCGACCGCTTACGATGCAACTGTCACCCTCTTAGCAGAGAATGCAGAAGAAGCATCCTGTCCGCTGGGCGACAATGCCTTCCTCGGATGGAATGATAAGGTGACGGTAAAGGCGGGTAAGTCTGTAACCTATAAACTAAAAACAAATTAATAACAACTCTTATGATAGAATATAAGAAAGTCCTTTCATTATGTGCCGCTTCTTTACTTCTTTTCAGTTGTACAACTGAGAAGACCTGGGATTTCAATACCGACTATTTCAGTATCGGTGTGAATGACAAGGGGTATATTACCAGTATGAAGAATACGACTGTTTCCCCTGCCCGCGAGTTCAGTCCAGCTGATAAACCCTCTCCGTTGATGTCGTTATACGATTCTGAGAAAAGGGTGTTTTACACACCGCAAAGTGCCGTTTTCAATGACGCAACTCATTGTTTTACGTTGGAATATCCGAACGGTTCTGTGGCTGAAGTCTCATTGCAACCCAGTGGTAAATATTTTAAACTGACATTGAATAGCCTGGAGCCAAGAAACGGTATCGATGCGATTCAATGGGGAAGCTACTATACCAACATCACCAACCTGTTAGGTGAAATTATCGGTGTTGCTCGCGATACCAGCGATGTCGTGAATTACAGTATCGGCGTGCTCGCCCTCGATGACAATACATTAGGTGGTACACCTGATATTGAAGGAGATGCCGCCCCTTTCCAATACATCATTCACACGCCCGATAAAGAACGCTACCCGTTGCCTGACAGTTTGCATGAAGGACAAATATTTACTCTGGGTGGTGATGGCGTCAGCGATGTCGCTTTCTATGCCAATAAGGAACCTTATTACCGGATCATGTACGGAAATGCGGCTTTGGTGGATAGCCTGGGACGCATTTATCTGAATTATCAGTCGAGGGACCGCAGCAAACCGCGCCAGGTCTTTTATTCCCTAATCCCGAATATGCCGGCAAACATTCCGAACCATATCGATGTGGAACCTATACCGGATGTCGATTTTATCGGTTCTTCCGTCGCTTTATGGGGTAGTCCGGACAGTACGGCGCTGTTGGATGTCATTCAAAATATTGTCCTCTCGGAAGGATTGCCTTATCCGACCGTAAAAGGAAAATGGATCAAAGACCCGGCTGCCTTTAGTCCGGATGTAATGACCAGCGGTAACCGTTACGACAGCATTATTTCGTATACCGCCCGTTTGGGCTTCCCTGCCATCCATGCATACGATCAGGGATTTTTGCGTCCCGACCGTGCCAACGAAGGGTATCTGGACGGAAAAGCTCAAACAAAGAAGCCTTTCCGTTTTAATTCAGGAAATAAATCACATCGTGAGTTTGCCGACCTGGCTGCCGCCGAAGGTTTGATGTTAGGTCGTGTCTGCATTACCAACTCACTGGCACCAGGTACTAAGGATGCCAGCCCTGTCCCCAGCGACAGCCTATGTTATCAACAGAAACGCACGTTGATGAAAAGTATCACTGCCCAGGATACGCTGATAGTAGTCGATGATCCGAAATACCTGGAAGAAATAGCCAGTTGGGAAGGTCATTGCAAAGACCTGAATATTCTGAAAATCGGAAAGGAACTGATCCATTATCTGGGAGTTTCCGAAACAGCTCCTTATACATTACAGCATGTAACTCGTGGCTATTGGGGAACGCAGGCCGCTAGTCATGAAGCCAATGAGCCTGTCTATAAATTGCAGGTGACCATCAATTACGGTTACGACGGATTGATCCCGAACCTGGCCCTTCAGGATGAGATTGCCGAATATTATGCAGAGGTGGCTGCCCATAGCGGTCTGACTCTTTATGATTTCGACGGACAGGAATTTCTGTTCAACAACGGTCATGGCTATTATTCTGCCAAACGTTTTTTTCGCAAACTATTTGAAAGAGCCAAAGAACTGGATGTTCCCTATATCCGTTTCTCTGGTGCTACCTTGTCGGAAGGCTCCTGGCATTACCAGAGTGTATGGAATGTGGGCGGCGGACGTAACCTGTATGATATCGACACCCGTGAATGGGGAAGTGCGACTAGTCAGGGAAAAGACTTGCGCGATGTGACCTATTCGAATTATTATCCGGTTTCGTTCGGTGGTAATTTTGCTATCAAAGATACTTCAACTGTAGAACAATATGAACATGTGCAGGCCATCTCAGTCGGATACGGTGCAACCTATTTCCTGGCAATTAACCAGGAAGATGTAGAAAGTTGTCCGCAGAAAGACGAGATATTCAAAGCCATCCGTACCTGGGAAGATGCCCGCCGGGCGAATGCCTTCTCCCGACAGTTGAAGAAACTTCTCAGGGATCCGTCCTACGACTGGAGGCTGGAGGCTTGTGAAGATGGAAACAGCTGGACCTTGTACCGTCTTGCCAATGGCGATAAGGTAGAATCGTTTGTTTTACGAAGAGCGGAAGGATATTAAAATAGCACAATAGTGCTGGGTGGTATAGCACTATAGTACCAAGGGAGCTAGCATAGTAGTGCTATATACCCTGGTGCTATAGTGCTACTTTTAATGATATAGGCATCCTGATATCTTATGGATATCTGTCGTCAGGAGTTTTCCGTGGTACTGTAAAGTATGCGAGCTTATTGTATGAAGGATGATTATATATAGATATTGTTTGTAAGACAGTAAATGTTGTTATTTTTGTTGTATATCTACTTGCTAATCTGTATATTTGTTTCCGTAAATACCTGAAAAACTCAATCTTTATATGTGATAAATACAAGAAGTATGAAAAAGTTATTGCTAACCTTGCTGGCTGTACCTCTTTTGGTAAGTTGCCAGGACTCTCACCTGATCGAAGCTAAAATAGCCCAGTCTCCGAAAACGTTTTGTAATCCGGTGAACCTCAATTACCGGTTCATGAAAATAGATGGAGGCGAGGGGATTCGGGAAGCTGCCGATCCGGTTGTAGTAACCTTCAAAGAGAAACATTATCTGTTTGCATCCAAGTCATCGGGTTACTGGTATTCTGATGATTTTACTGACTGGAAACATGTTTTTATAACCGACAGTGTATTGCCTATCGAAGATTATGCACCGGGTCTTTTTATACATAATGACTACCTCTACTATGTGGGGTCCACGCATGGGAAAGGAATGTTGTACCGTTCATCCGCTCCGGAAAAAGGAGAGTGGGAGTCGGTGAAGGAAATCTGGTCTTTTTGGGACCCTGCTTTTTATGTAGAAGGGGATAATTTGTATATGTACTATGGCTGTTCGCCTGTCGATCCGATCTATATGCAGGTACTGGATCTGAATACATTGGAAGCAAAAACAGAAGTGATCACTTGCTTTAACAGTGATAAGGAAAATCATGGCTGGGAACGAACGGGAGAATTGAACGAACTGCCCCGTCGTCCTTATATCGAAGGAGCCTGGATGACGGCTCATCAAGGTAAGTATTATTTACAATATGCCGGTCCGGGAACCGAATGGAAGTCGTATGCGGACGGTGTGTATGTCAGCGCATCTCCTACCGGTCCGTTTACCTATATGGAAAACAGTCCGGTCTCTTATAAACCGACCGGATTTATCGGTGGTGCCGGACATGGCTGTATGTTTACGGTCGGTAACGAAAACTATTGGAAAGCGGCAACCAACTCGATTTCCGTCCGTCACATGTTTGAACGGAGAGTTTCTTTCTTCCCTGCCGGTTTCGATAAGGATGGTTACCTATATACGAATACCTATTTAGGAGATTATCCGATGTATCTGCCCGGAGGCAAAGAGCAGACTGCCGGAAACTATCAACCCGATTGGATGTTGCTTTCCTATAAGAAACCGGTCACAGTCTCTTCTTCACTGGATGGTTATCCGGCAGAGAATACGGTGGATGAAGATTCCCGTACGGCATGGGTTGCCGCATCGAATAAAGCAGACGAATGGCTACAGGTCGATTTGCAGAAACTCTCTTCCATTCAGGCCATACAGGTGAATTTCGACGAATACGGAGCGAATCAGCGAGGCTTTGTTCCGAATGTTTACCAAAGTTATCTAATCTCTGCTTCTGCCAATGGCGAAGACTGGTATCCGGTAGTGGATTACAGTACTAAAAAGACTGATACTCCTCATGACTATATCGAATTTGAGGCTCCGTTTAAGGCTCGGTATATCAAATTGCAGAATAAAGAATATACAGTATCGTCGAATCTGTCCGTCCGTGATCTGAGAATCTTCGGTAACGGTCTGGGCAGTAAGCCGCGTGCAGTGAATGGCTTTACAGTGGAACGGGATCTTACCGATCCGTGTAAGGTCCGTTTGAGTTGGAATGAAGTGCCGCATGCTCAAGGGTATATTGTCCGTTATGGTGTGGCGAAAGACAAACTGTATAACAATTTCCAGGTAATGGGAGATACTGCCCTGGAAATCGGAAGCTTGAATCAGGGTGTAACTTATTATTTTACCATAGATACTTATAATGAGAATGGCGTTACTCAAACGTCGCAGATAGAAGTTTGCCAATAATGACAAAATAGAAAACAATAGATAGAGGAATGAAAAGATTGATTTTTACAGTCATGCTACTACTCCCTTCCCTTTGGATGGGGGCGCAGTCGCAACGCGAGAAAGTATTATTAAACCAAGATTGGCTTTTTGCCAAAGGACATGCGGCTAATCCGGAAAAGGATTTTAATTACGGACAGGCATTGTCGTTCTCTAAGATTGCCTTTTTGCAGGAGTCGACTATGCTGGATGCAGACCAGGAATCACGTTTGGCCATTCCTCATACGCAGAAGTTTGATGACAGCGCATGGGAGAAGATCTCTGTGCCTCATGATTGGGGAATGGCTTTGGGATATAGCCAGGAGCAATTCAAGATGAAAGGATATCGTAAGCTGGGCGGACGTGCACCCGAAAACAGCGTGGGCTGGTATCGGAAACAGTTTACTCCCGAATTGGTAAAAGGGGACCGGTATACGCTGGAGTTTGAGGGTATCTTCCGTGATGCACAGGTATGGATGAACGGAGTCTATTTGGGACGTGGCGAGAGCGGCTATGTGCCTTTGGTATTCGATGTAACGGAATGCCTGAATTATGAGAAGGATGCTGAAAATGTGATATCCGTCCGTGTAGACGCTACTCATTCCGAATTATGGTCGTACGAAGGTGCCGGTATCTACCGCAATGTATGGCTTCATCGCACGGCTCCCGTGCATATTCCGCAATGGGGAACATTCGTTACCAGTGAAGTGGATCTGCAGAAGAAAGAAGCCCGTGTGAAGGCTCAGGTGGAAGTTACTAACCAGAGTGGAAATACATCGAGTGTCATTGTAAGGAATATTATAGTAGACAATCAGGGTAAAGAGATAGCCAGTGCAGACGCAAAGGTTTCCGTGAAATCATTGGAGACGGAAGAAGTCGAGACATTGATGAATGTACCGGATGCCTGTTTATGGTCATTGAAGATTCCTACTCTTTATACATTACATACGGATATTGTTGCAGATGGGAAAGTCGTAGACAGTTACGATACCTCTTTCGGTATCCGTGATATTCGTTTCGATGCCAACGAAGGTTTTTTCCTTAATGGCGAACGTGTGCAGATTCAGGGGGTATGCTGCCACCAAGATCATGCCGGCGTAGGGATTGCTGTTCCTGACCAGCTGAATGCCTGGAGGGTGGCCCGCTTGAAAGAATACGGGGTAAATGCATATCGTGCTTCCCACAATCCCCCGACAACGGCAGTGTTGAATGCTTGTGACACATTAGGTATGTTGTTCATGGATGAACTGCGTGTATTGAGCTCCAGTAAAGAAGGTCTGAGCCAGTTGGAAACGATCATTCGTCGCGACAGGAATCATCCGTCTGTTATCATTTGGTGTTTGGGTAACGAAGAACCTGCGATACAGGGAACGGAGAAGGGGCGTATGATTGTTGAGCGCATGAAAGCCGTTCAGCGTAAACTGGATCCTACCCGCCCGTGCACGGCTGCCATGAACGGTAGTTGGGGTGAAGGTTTTACCTATGCCGTAGATGTACAGGGTTCTAATTATTATAAAATAGGTAATATCGATGCCATACATGAAAAGTTTCCGAACCTGCCCTGTATCTTCACTGAAGAGGCGAGTACGGTGATGACGCGTGGTATTTATCAGACGGATGCAAAGAAAGGTTTCCATCAGGCTTATGATCGTGACTGTCCGGGATGGGGAGCACGTGCACAAGAATGGATGCGTTATGTCGATGCACGCAAGTTTGTCGCCGGTGCTTTCGTTTGGACCGGTTTCGATTATGGAGGCGAGGCGCAGTTGCATTTCTGGCCGGGTGTAGTGTCTCATTTCGGTATTCTGGATTATTGCGGTTTCCCGAAAGATGCTTTTTGGTATTATAAAGCCTGGTGGACGGAAGAACCGGTGTTACACGTGCTTCCTCATTGGAATGGAATCGGTACCGATTCGGTCGATGTACATTTGTATACTAATATGGATGAGGTGGAACTGTTCCTGAACGGTAAGAGCTTGGGTAAAAAGACGGTTGAAAAGTTCGATATTCCTGCCTGGCGTGTTAAATACACTCCGGGTAAGCTGTTGGCTAAAGGAAAGAAGGACGGAAAGAAATATACGGAGTTGGTAGAAACTACCGGAAAGCCGGCTTCCCTGCAACTGGTCAGTGAGAACGGTTCTTCTATTCAGGGTGATGGCAATGACGTGGCAATCGTAACCGTAAAAGTGTTGGATGCCAAAGGACGTGTAGTGCCGATTGCTGACAACAGTATTCATTTCGATGTCCGCAACGGCAAGATATTGGGAGTGGGTAATGGTAATCCTTGTAGTCAGGAACCGGATGTCTTCCCCGAAGGCAGCGATGTACACCGGAATGCTTTTAACGGTTACGCCCAGGTACTTGTTACCAGCGACCGTTCCGGACAGCCTATCGAACTGACAGTCGTATCGGAAGGACTGAAAGAGAGTAAAATCATTGTCGAAGTAACAAAATAAAATAGATAATCACATGAAAAACAAACTGAAAAGTATCGTTTTACTGGCTGTTGTCTCTTTGAACGGCCTGGTTGCACAGACGTATGAGTATCCGTTCCGGAATCCGGATCTTCCATTGGATGAACGTGTGCAGGATATTATTTCCCGTCTTACTCTGGAAGAAAAAGTTCAGTTGATGAAACATGCCGCTCCGGCAGTTCCCCGTTTAGGCATACCGGCTTATAACTGGTGGAATGAAGCACTTCACGGTGTAGCTCGTACACAAGAAAAGGTGACTGTTTTCCCGCAGGCGATCGGTATGGCTGCCACCTTCGACACGGAAGCTTTGCAACTGATGGGGGATATGACCTCATCGGAAGGCCGTGCCCTCTTTAACGAAGATTTGAAAGCAGGAAAGACCGGTAGTATTTACCGCGGACTGACCTATTGGACACCGAATATCAATATCTTCCGTGATCCTCGTTGGGGACGTGGGCAGGAGTGTTACGGCGAAGACCCTTATCTGACAGGTAAGATGGGATCGGCTATTGTCCGTGGCCTGGAAGGTAGTGATTCTCATTATCTGAAAGCAGTAGCCTGTGCCAAGCATTATGCCGTACATAGCGGACCGGAAGGCAATCGTCACTCGTATGATGCGCATGTTTCTTTATATGATTTATGGGATACGTATCTACCGGCTTTCCGTGAGTTGGTGACTAAGGCGAAAGTGCATGGTGTGATGTGTGCCTACAATCGCTTGGAGGGGCAACCCTGTTGTGGACATAATGAGTTGTTGCAGGATATTCTGCGCAATCAGTGGAAGTTTGATGGGTATGTGACATCCGATTGCTGGGCGGTAAGTGACTTTGCGAAGTATCACAAAACACATAGCAATGATACGGAAGCAGTAGCAGATGCAGTTTTGGCTGGTACCGACTTGGAGTGTGGTGATTTGTATCAGAAGTTGCAACAGGGAGTAGAGCGCGGTATTATCTCGGAGAAAGAAATCAATGTTTCTTTGGCTCGTTTGTTTGAAATCCAGTTTAAGTTGGGTATGTATGATCCGGCTGACCGTGTACCATATTCTACAATTGGTCGTGAAGTGATCGAGTGTGATGCGCATAAAGCTCATGCTTATAAAATGGCACAGGAGTCGATGGTCTTGTTGAAGAACCATAAGAATATACTTCCTTTAAACCCGAAGAAGATCAAACGTATTGCTTTAATCGGTCCGAATATGGATAATGGCAGCACGCTGTTAGCCAACTATTTCGGTGTTCCGAGCGAAATCATCACTCCGTATAAGAGTTTGAAGAAACGTTTTGGTAATACGATTCAGATCGATACGCTGACAGGTGTCGGTATCGTTCAGAAACTGGAAGGTGCTCCCTCTTTTGCCCAGGTGGCTGCCCAGGCTAAGAAAGCAGACATTATCATCTTCGTTGGCGGTATCAGCGCCGACTATGAAGGAGAGGCCGGTGATGCCGGAGCTGCCGGTTACGGTGGTTTTGCCAGCGGTGACCGTACCACAATGAAGTTGCCAGCTGTGCAGACAGAATTGATGAAAGAGTTGAAGAAGACAGGCCGTCCGTTGATTCTGGTTAATATGTCCGGTTCCGTTATGAGTTTCGACTGGGAGAGCCGCAATGCGGATGCTATCCTTCAGGCCTGGTATGGGGGACAAGCTGCCGGTGATGCTATCACCGATGTCCTTTTCGGCGACTATAATCCGGCTGGCCGTATGCCGTTGACTACCTATATGAATGATGAAGATCTTCCGGATTTCGAAGATTATTCGATGGCGAACCGTACGTATCGTTATTTTAAAGGCGATGTCCGTTATCCGTTCGGTTATGGCTTGAGCTATACTACATTTGCTTATCAGCCGTTGTCGAATGCTTCCGTTGTAAAAACCGGCGAAAGCATCAAGGTGACGACAACAGTGACCAATATCGGCAAACGGGATGGTGATGAAGTCGTTCAGTTATATGTCTCTCATCCTCAGAACGGAAATACGCGTGTCCCGCTACGTGCCTTGAAAGGCTTCAAACGTATTCATCTGAATAAAGGCGAAAGTCAGACAGTTACTTTTACGCTTTCTCCGGAAGAGTTGGCATTGGTAGATGACAAAGGCAATTTGGTGCAGAAAGCCGGAGAGGTGGAATTGTATATCGGTGGTGGCCAGCCGTATAAGTCGGAAGGTAGTTTTGGTAATTTAAAAATGGAGGGAGAACCGTATGTTGTATACTAAATATTTTTTATTAGTGTGTTTTATTCTGTTTGCCGCTCATGCAGGGGCAAACAGAATAGACACTGTTTATGTTTCGGATTTTGGCGTACAGCCCAATACCTATGAGAATGCTGTAACAGGTTTGCAGGAAGCCATAAAAGCCTGTAAACAAACAGGTGCAAAGGTATTGAGTTTTCCGAAAGGACGCTATGATATCTGGCCGGAAGGAGCTATTCGTGCCGAATATTTCATCTCTAATACATCGACGGAAGAGGAATGTCCTTCAAAAGTAAAAACGATAGGATTGCTTTTTAAGGACATGGAAAATCTGATTATTGAGGGGAATGGTTCCATGTTGATGTATCATGGGAAAATGATTACAATGGTACTGGATCATTGTAAGAATATTCAGATACGGAATATCAGTACGAACTTTCAGCGTCCGACTGCATCTGAGATTCAATATACCCGGGCTACTACGGGAGAGACTGTCGTTACTTTACATCCGGATTCATGGTATGAGATAGTGGACGGTTATATTAATCTGTTTGGTGAAGGATGGAAGTCGAATCGTATCCATTGCAATGAATATGATGTGGAAAAGAAAACATCTGTTTATACGAATGGCTGGAATGTCTTATCCAAATCAAAGGCTAAAGAACTATCCCATGGAGTTGTCAGTTTCTCAACTCCTTCTGATTTTCATCCCAAAGAAGGAAATATATTAACAGCCCGTGATGTGATTCGCGACCAGGTCGGAATGTTCATTCTGGAGAGCAGCGATATCGTTTTGCAGCATGTGAATATGCATTATATGCATGGTTTAGGTATCGTTAGTCAGTTTGTGAATAATATAACCATGGATCATGTGAATTGTGTTCCTCCGGATGGCAGTGGCAGAATCCTTGCGGCATCTGCCGATATGATGCATTTCTCCGGATGTAGCGGAAAGATAAACATTTCGGACTGCCGTTATGAGGGAGCGCATGACGATCCGATCAATATACATGGAACCAATTTGAGGATCATGGAAAAGCTGGATGCCAATACGTTGAAACTTCGTTTTATGCATGGGCAGAGTTACGGTTTCAACGCTTTTCATGAAGGAGACGAGGTTGCTTTTGTCAGGGCTAAACGTATGGAACGTTATCAGCGTTCCAGCGTGTCGGAAGTGAAAAGGATTTCGGACAGAGAGGTTCTGTTGCGTTTGGACAAACCGGTTCCGGCCGATATGGAATTGGGATTGGATTGTATAGAAAACATGACCTGTACACCGGAGGTCGAGATACGTAACTGTTACTTTACGCGTACTTGTACACGGGGATTATTGATCACGACTCCTCGTAAAGCTGTTATTGAAAATAATATTTTTGAAAAGACAGGAATGAGTGCCATCCTGATAGAGGGAGATGCGGAAGGCTGGTTTGAGTCGGGACCTGTCTGTGACATTTTGATCCGGAAAAATACTTTTATAGATTGTGCTTATCAGGGAGGTCCTGGTAATGCCGTTATTGCACTGAACCCGTCGAATACACTGATTGATCCGGACCGGCCTGTTCATAAAAACGTGCGTATAGAAGAAAATGAATTTCGGGTGTTTGATTATCCGGTTCTTTATGCCAAAAGTACGCAGGGGCTGGTGTTTAAGAATAATACGATCATCCGGACACATGATTTACAGCCGAAATCCTCCAACAAACAGGCGTTTTTCCTGAATGGTTGCAGTAAGGTGGTTATCGAAGGAACTACCTGGGAGGGAGACGTTTTATCTTCCGGTTTACATCTGGAAAATATGAAAAGGAAACATGTGAAGTTTTCTAAAGATATAACACTTGAGAAATGAGAAGAAAGAATAATTTGTTGATGATGTTGGGGCTATCTGCATTGAGTCTGTTTTTATTCTCATGCAATGATCAAAATAGTCCTGAACAACAATCGGAGGCGATTATCCGGAAACATACGGTTCGTTTTACCGAACCTCCGAAACGGATTCCTAACCGTAATTCGGTAGATGCGCCTTTGCTGGGGAATGGCTTTACTGGTGTCGCACTGGCGGGGCCTCCCGAAGCACAGACCTTTTACGTAGCCAGAAACGATTTCTGGCGGTTGAAGTCGGCTTTAGATGAATCCTATCCCTTGGTACTGGGCAAAATAGAGTTGTCGATACCGGCTTTGGAAGGAGCTTCTTATCTGGTGGAACAACAGTTATATGATGCTACTACGACTGCCCGGTTTACAAAAGATAATCAGTCTGTATCCTATAAAACATATGTGTCGGCTACTGAAGATTTGTTGGTTGTCGAACTGGAAATGGATGGAGAAGGCAGTATAGAAGGTCATGTAAACCTGTCTTTGCCCGGAGAGAAAGAAATCATAAATAAACCGCCATTGGAACGAGTCTTTCCTGATGAACGGGAAGTCGGTATAACCAAAGAAGGCGTTCTCTATCTATGGCGGGCTTTTGAAGATTCTGTCGATATTCCAACCAAAGCGGCTATGGCTTTGCGTATGGATCAGTCTTCGGATGGAAGTTTTGTCCTGGAGCCGGGCAAACCGGTGCGCATGGTCTGTGCTTTTTCAAGTAATTTTAAAAGCAATGACTGTGTATCGGATGTTATCGGGCGTGCTTCCGACTGTTCTTCTTCCCATCTGAAAGAAGTAGAAAAGCATCATCAGGAATGGTGGAAAGATTATTGGCAGAAGTCTTTTGTCAGTATCCCCGATTCGGTAATAGAAAAGCAATATTATCTGTCTCTTTACGGAACAGCTTCTTGCAGTCGTGATAAGGATTTTCCTCCTTCTATCTTCGGTACCTGGATTACCCGGGAACGTCCGAACTGGAACGGTGATTATCATTTGAATTATAATCATATGGCTCCCTATTACGGTTTATACTCTTCCAACCGTATCGAACAGGCCGATCCCTATTATATGCCGATGCTGGCTTTGATATCCCGCGGAAATTATTATTCTGAAAAAGTAACCGGTATTCCTGACGGTATCTTGTTACCTGTAGGTGCTGGTCCTCTAGGTATCGAAACAACTCGTCGTTCTCCTTTTATGGATACCTATTTTAAAGGTTGGTTCGAAGAAAAGCTGGTGGAGGATGAGGGTTTCTTTATGGGGCAGAAAAGCAATTCGGCGTATGCGGTTGTCAATATGTCCATGCAGTTTTATCGTACCTGGGATAAGGCATATACCCGGAAGGTCTATCCGTTCGTAAAGGGAGTTGCTGCTTTCTGGGAAAAGTATTTAACGCTTGAAGGAGACCGTTATGTTATTTATAATGATGCTATCCATGAAGGTACGGTTGGAACAATGAATCCGATCCTGTCTTTGGGACTGGTACGGATGGTTATGCAAACCGTATCCGACATGAGCATTTTTCTGGGAGTCGATGATGACAAACGAGAGCAATGGGCATTTATCACCAACCATATATTTGGTTATCCGTTGCAGGAACGAAATGGTAAAACAGTCTTTCGCTATACGGAAAAAGGAACGGATTGGTGGGATGGTAATACGTTGGGTATCCAGCATATTTATCCGGCAGGTCAGATCGGCTTAAACAGTGATCCGGAAATGTTGAAGATTGCACATAATACAGTCGACGAAATGCAGCGTTGGCTGGATTTCAACGGAAGTAACAGCTTCTTTCCGGCAGCAGTGCGGATAGGTTATGATCCGGACAGTATTCTAGTTCATCTGAATGCCTACTCCCGTCATACTTATCCGAACGGATTTCAGTTGGATAATCCGCATGGCATAGAGAACTGGAGTACGGTTCCCAACACGATCAACGAGATGCTTTGTATGGGGCATCAGGACATTGTCCGCGTTTTTCCGGTTTGGCCACGTGAAAAAGACGCTTCATTCCATCAGATCAGGGTGGAGGGGGCTTTTCTGGTTTCCGGTGAATTGAAAAATGGTGAGGTTGCTTCCCTCGCCATATTCAGTGAACAAGGGAGACCTTTGAGTTTATTGAATCCCTGGAAGCATAAGAAAGTCCGGATGAAAGTTTGGCAATCAGACCGGTTACTGGAAGAAAAAGAGTTGGAAGGCGAAATATTTCATATGGAAACCTTACCAGGTGCAAGTTATTCGTTTATAGTTAGTAATTGATTGAGATTTTTTTTAGTCTTGCAGGTGTACTGTTTATTTTAATATCTGTTTTAAAACGGTCCCTGCAAGCCTTATCTTTTTATCTATTTCTGATAGGTATATTGTTTATTTGGTTATTTTTGCGAAACAGAGGGATACGAGATTAACAAAAGAATAACCTCATTTAATGAAGAAACTATACAAACATGATCATTAATGAAAGAACATTCAAAGATGCATATAATGACTATTTTGAAATTATATGCCGCTTCCTGAATTACTATACCCGCGATTATCAGGTAATAGAGGAGGTGGTTCAGGATGTTTTTGTCTGTTTGTGGGAGGATTACGAAGGTAAAGAAATACAATACATCAAGACTTTTTTATATAACAGTGCCCGTAACCGGATGCTGAATTATTTGCGTGATGAAGATAATCACGCTGTTTTATTAGAGAAATGGGCCCGTATCGAATTAGAAAAGAACGAATCGGTCGATTGTGTAGACCGTGAGTTGTTTTATCAATTACTGCAGGCTGCCGTCGAGTCTTTACCTGAAAAATGTCGGGAGATATTTATCCTGAGCCGGGAAGAACAATTAAGTTACAAAGAAATAGCACAAGTAAAAGAGATTTCCGTAAAAACTGTCGAGAACCAAATGGGGATTGCCTTAAAAAAGATACGTGAATATATTGCATCCCATTCGGACGAAGCGATGACGCTTGTATTATTATCTCTTCTTAATAAATGAAACCAAACATCCATAAGGGGATTTCGTTTTTATAGGCATATTCTATGTCATCTTTCACCACATATCCCTCGGTTGCATTTTTTATCTGTACCTGTTTTTTGTTTCGCCCACCAACTTCGAATGTACGTCCGTCAATTTCAAAATCGCTTATAGGGGATGATGTGACGAAGTGCCTTACACGCATCCAGGCGAAAAAGACGGTTTCACGAATATTACCAATATCTGGTGTCATGTCGGACAACATGTAGGCGATGTCTGAATTATTAAGATAGACTTTATCTATCTTTTCCAATAATTTCAGGCCATTGGCCTTTTCGCGAAGCAGATTTATGAGTCCGGCTTTTTCCAGATAGAGCAGATAGTCGGGCAGTGTGTTCCGACTGATTTCAAGGTCACGTTCCAATTTGGTGTAGTTAGGCTTGAATGGAACGCTTTGGGCAAGTGCATAAAGTAATTTTTTCAACTTAAAAGCCGATGCAACATTCATTTCTGCAAACTGAGGAATGTCTGTTTCCACCATAAGTTTCACGACACTGCTTAATCGCAGACGATACTCTGTCTCTGTGAAAAAAGGGTAATAACCCGCTTGCAGATAACTTTTAAAAAGTTTAAGAGGACGTTCTTTTTCATAAGGGAACAGTACTTTCCCGGCTAATATATCGGATAAGGAATAGGCAGGTAACTGCCATCCTTGAGTCAGATTAATGTATTCTCTGAAAGAGAGGCCGGGCAGGTTGTACTCCACTTTCCTTCGACTTAAATCGGCACCGCCTTTTTCCAAATCAAGAATGGACGACCCTGTGTAGACGACATGCAGACCGGGTATTTGGTCGTAGATGTTTTTTATCTCTGTCGACCATCCTTTGTATTTATGTATTTCATCTATGAAAAGTTTTTTCCCACCTTGTGTATAGAACAGGTAGGCTAAATCGAAAAGCCGATGATTGGTAAAATAAAAGTCATCAGCGGTAACATAAAGCACTTCTTCAGGATTCTCGTACTTTTTGATGTGTTGAAGTAATAACGTAGTCTTGCCTACACCTCTTGAACCGACAATGGCTATCAATCTGCTATCCCAGGCAATTTTTTCATGCAGGAAGCGGATGAAATCGGTAGAAGTCAGTTCTAATTGGAGACGAAAATTTCTGTATAAGTTTTGCATATTAGCTATCATTTAGGCTTTTATTCGCTACAAAGATAATAAATTGCATGATGCATTGTGCAGTTTTTGTGAAAAATCGCACGGTGTATCGTGCAGTTTTTGCTGATTATTACCTGCAGAAAGGTACAGTAAAAAATATTTCAAATTCCTTTGGGGGTATTAGGGGGCATTATGTGTCAACTAATAAAAGAAACGGAATATGAACGAACGACAAATACCATATGAACTACTAGCCAAGTATTTATCCCGGCAATGCATACAGGCAGAATTGGAAGAGGTAAATCGTTGGTTGAACGAAGATGCCGAACATCCTCTTCTGCTGGAAAAGCTGAAGCTGCAATGGGAAGCAGTTCAGGTGGATGCCTCTGCCTTTGTGATACCGGATAAAGCAGCGGTATGGAATAAGGTACAGGCACGTATTCGTGATAAAGTGAAGCAGGTTCCATTGTATTCCCGTTCATTATTGATACGTGTGTCGTCAATAGCTGCTGTTATTGCGTTGGTTCTAGGCTTTTCACTCTCTTTTTTATTGAATGGTCAGAAAGAATCCTGGCAGGCTTCTCAGTTCGAAAATGTGGTTATGGCACCTCCCGGACAGAAAACTCAGCTTGTTCTTCCTGATGGTACGCTGGTCTGGCTGAATTCCGGATCGCGTTTGTCTTATAACTATCAGTATAGTACACAAGATCGTATTGTCAATCTGGAAGGAGAGGCTTTCTTTGATGTTCAAAAAGATACGCAATATCCTTTTATAGTCAAGACCGGTGCCGTTGATGTAAAAGTACATGGTACGGCATTTAATGTCAGTGCATATGCCGACGATGAGGATATTATGGTAGCATTGCTTCGAGGAAAAGTAAGTTTGCTATCGGCCAAAGATCAGCAGTTGCTGACTTATTTATCGCCGGATCAGGAAGCTACTGTTTCTAAAAGTAGTTTGTTGTGTCATGTTGAGACGTGCGATGCGGAAATAGAGGCTAGCTGGCACCACAATCTTTTAAAGTTTGATGGTGCATCTGCAGAAGAAGTATGGAAGAAATTGGAACGTTGGTATGGAGTGGATATAACATTATCCAATGTGGATGCTTCCAGGGCTTATTGGTTTACTATTAAGACAGAGTCATTGACGGAATTATTGGAGATGATCAATAAGATTACCCCAATAGAGTATAAATTAGACGGGAAGGAGGTGACGATCAGATATAAATAGAGATGCTTTTTGTCTAACGTATAATGCCTTATGCGTAAAAGGCACAGAGACCCCTAATCTCCATGCCTTTTGAAGTATATATACTTATTCGGTTGTTATGCCTTTGGCAGGCATAACAAATAATTGATATACAATGGCAAAGATATAACAAATTTATAATCTTAAAGCTATTACACATGTTTAAAATAAACTGGAAATTATTACCAGTGCTTGTTGCATTCGGAGCAGTAAATAGCGTCTATGCACAGGCCGAAAAACTAGATTTATCGGTAACGAATAAATCATTAAAACAATTTATTACTCAGGTAGAGAAAGAGACGGATTATACTTTTATGCTGGATCAGACTGTCGATCAGAATCAGAAAATCACAGTAAAAGGTCAGCAGGAAAGTTTGGAAACGATTTTAACAAAAGCCTTTGCAGGAAAACCTGTTACTTTCGAAATTGTTGGCAAACAGATTATTTTGAAATTGCCACGCACCACACAAAGCGGTCAGACAAAGAAAATTACTGGTACAATCAAGGATGAGAACGGTGAAGCTGTTATCGGAGCAAATGTCTCGGTAAAGGGTACAACGACTGGAACGATTACGGATATAGATGGCAATTTTAGCCTGGAAGCACAGCAGGGGGCTACTCTACTCATTTCTTATATTGGATATGAAACGCAGGAAATAACTGTAGGAAGTCAATCGGTTTATAGTATAAGATTGTCGGAAGATAGTCAGGCTTTGGATGAAGTAGTCGTAATTGGTTATGGTACGCAGAATAGACAGGCGATTACAGGATCTATTACTAAAGCCGATATTGATACATATCGTGATGTCCCGACTAATAACATTATGGAAACGATTAAAGGTTCGGTTCCGGGATTGAATGTAGGCGGTGTGAATAAAGCGGGTAATGTTGCCGGATTCAGCATTCGAGGTCAAAATTCAACCCGTGATGGCGGTAATAATCCATTGATAGTATTGGATGGTGCTATTTATGACGGGTCATTAGCTGATATACCATCAGAAGATATTGAAAATTTTACTGTATTGAAAGATGCCAGTGCAGCAGCTGTTTATGGTAGCCGTTCTGCTAATGGGGTTATTTTGATTCAGACAAAACGAGGTAGAAGCAAGTCTTCGAAACCGGAATTTAATGTAAATTTATCATATGGTATAAGTAACGAACTGAAACGCTTGAAGGTATATGATGCCCCTGGCTATTTACAACATATCTTAGATGTACGTCAAGCCAATGGTTTGGATGCAGATCCAGCGAAGATAGACCTTTATCTTCAGGCAGAAGAGTCGAAAAACTATAATGCAACACCAGACCATCAACCTACTTTTTCGGATCCTTATGAACTGTTTCGTCAGAATGCTTATAATTTGAAGGCAAATGTAAGTGTTTCTAATAGCTCGGAATTTGCAAGTTATTATATCTCTGCAGCAATGACAGATCAGAAAGGAGTTGTGCTGAATGACCGCTATAAGAATTTCTCAGGCCGTGTCAATATTGATAGTAATTTGACAAGCTGGTTGAAAGTAGGGGTAAAAACCAATTATAGTATTCGTGATTATTCAGGAAGTACTCCGTCTATGGAGAAAGCTGCCCAGTTTAGCCCTTATGCTTCTTTGTATGATGAAGAAGGACGTTATTTACAGTTTCCTCAAACAACAACATCTTTCCAAAGTCCGTTTTGGAGTATGAGGACGGATGATACGGAGAAATACAATATTTTGGGAGCTATTCTGAATGGTAAGATAACCGTACCTTGGGTGAAAGGCCTGACATACGAGATGGTTTATTCAAATACTTTGCGTTGGTCTCAGAAAAATTACTTTTATGATGAATATACAACCGAAGGACAGGGCAAAAACGGTAAGGGGGAACGAAAGAACGAAAACAACTACAGCATGTTGTTGGACAATATGATTAAATATAACAATACATTTAATCAAAAACATAATGTGGATGTGACTCTACTGTACTCAAGAGAACGTCGTACTTGGGATGATATGACTTCTTATGCAGAGAATTTTGATAATACTGTTTTGGGTGACAATAAACTGGAAGATGGCAAAAAGCAGACAGTAAATACGGGGGCTGGTGAAAGTGGTGCAATTGCTTGGATGGCTCGTGGTACTTATACTTTCGACGGTCGTTATTCTTTGACCGGAACTGTGCGTCGGGATGGTTGTTCTGCCTTTAGTATCAATCGGAAATGGGCCACTTTTGCTTCCGGAGGCTTGAATTGGAATATCACTAATGAATCTTTTATGAAGGATGTTAAGGCTATTGATAATCTGGCATTGCGCGTTTCTTATGGTTCAAATGGTAACCAATCTATTGATTCATACAGTACATTGGCTAAAGTGGGCACTAATAAATATATCTTTGCAGGCGACCCGTCTTATTCAATTACACAAGGAATTTCATCTTTTGCATTGAATGATTTGGGATGGGAAAAGACGACAGGAGCTAACTTCGGAGTAGATTTTTCTGTATTGAATAACCGTCTTTCCGGTTCTGTAGATGCTTATTTTACCAATACGACAGATTTGCTTTTTAGTCTTGCATTGCCATCCGTTTCCGGTAAAACTTCTATTTTATCTAATTTAGGTAAAATTAAAAACAAAGGGGTTGAAATCGGTTTACATTCGGTTAATATAGAGACAAAAGATTTTTCATGGACTTCTGATTTTGCTTTCTCTTTAAACCGTAATAAAGTAGCTACTATTTATGGTGAAGATAACGATGGAGATGGAAAAGAAGATGATTTGATCAGCTCCGGATATTTTATTGGAAAAACATTAGGCACAATCTATAACTATAAAGTGAATGGTATGTGGCAGCAAAGTGATGTCGACAACGGCACGATTATGGAAGGAATGCGTCCTGGTGATTATAAATTGGAAGATGTGGATGGCGACGGGAAGATTAGTTCGGATAAGGACCGTCAATTCTTGGGTACTTCAAAAGAAAACTTCCGTTGGAGTTTGACGAATACATTGTCATACAAAGATTTTTCTTTGATGGTATATATTAATTCTATCTGGGGTGGAAATGGATATTTCCTTTCCGGCAACAATACTCCTTATACTGATGAGTATGTGAATAGCGCAGCACATAATAGAACTGTCTATGATTACTGGACTCCGGAGAATACGAATGCAAAGTATCCACGTCCTGATTATCAAGCGAATGCAAGGTATAAAGGAACAAAATACGTAGATCGTAGTTTTATTAAATTGCAAAAGATTGCTTTAAGTTATGATTTATCAAGATTGGTGAAACCGTATGGATTTAATAATATGCGTTTATCTTTGAGTGCAGATAACTTATTTACGTTTGCTCCTCATTGGGATGGTTTAGATCCGGAAACAGATTCTGGTTTGAAGATTACGGCATTCCCATCTATTCGTACATATCAAATGACTTTAATGTTTAACTTTTAATCTATTGGAAAATGAAACTGATAAGAAATTTATTTATAGGATTGATTTTAGCAGGATCGATGACTTCGTGTAACGACCTGTTGAATGAAACACCAAAAGACTTTTTGACTCCGGAGAATTCTTATACGGATAGAAAAGGCTTTGAGGCTGCTTTGGCTAACCTTTATTTGAACATAAGGAATGATTTTTATGCAAATACAGATAGTTGGCAGAATTATGATTTGATGGGTGTGGATGTTGATTTGAACGGTCCGCGTTCTGCGACAGACGTATATCCCGAATATTTTTACTGGAATACGCTAAATGCAGATAATGGATTTGCTAAAAAATGGTGGCAGCGGCTGTATGGTTATATTTATAGCTGTAATGTTATTATAGATCGGAGCGAAAGTTCTATTGTAAAGTGGAATTCGGAAGAGGAAAAGAATGCAATAGTAGGGGAAGCTAAGTTTTTGCGTGCTTTTGCATATCGTTTTTTGGGTAATATGTGGGGACAGGCTCCTATTGTTCTCGAAGAAACAACTTCACCTCAATTTAACTATAAGAGTGCCAGTCAGGAAGAAATCTATCAGCAATGTAAGGATGATTTGTTGTTTGCTATCCAATGGATGCGAGATATTGACGACCAGAAAGGTGGAATGGCTTCAAATGTAGCTGCCAGACATTTGTTGTCTGAAATTCTTATTTGCATGAAAGATTATAATGGTGCAATAGAACAGGCAACGGCTGTAATCAACAATCCGGCTATGTCATTGATGACAGAACGATTTGGGAAACTTAAAGATTTTACTTTTGAAGGATATGATTACCAAGGAGAAAAAGAAGCATGGGGAGATGTCTTTTGGGATTTGTTCAGAGAAGGAAACTTTAATAGAATCGATGGAAATAAGGAGTGTATCTGGAATGTGCAGTTTGATGTGGATTTGGAAGGAGGCGGAAACGTGGGTGCTTCCGGTGGTAATTTTGTTATGGAGCGTTGGATTGGTACCATGTGGTGGAATTTGAAAGATGCGGATGGAAACTCAAACTGGTTGAAAGATATTTTGAGTGGTCGTCCGGTAGACCAGATTTCTATAACTGATTATGCCGCCAATCAGATATGGCAGTATAAAGATGATTGGGATCGTGATATGCGTAACTCAAAGTATAATATGAAACGTGAGTATTACTGGACAAACCCGAATGGCCGTTTTTATGGACAGAAAATGTCGGAAGAAACGTTGGGGAATAAAGAAGAATTGTTCCGTATCACTCAGCCTACTTTTATGAAAGTCGTTACGGCACAACATCATGGTCAGTTCAAAGATTCTCAAAGTGGAGAAACGCATGACAATGGTCGTACTTATAAAGATTGGTATATTATGCGTTTGGCTGAAACGTATCTTTTGCGTGCGGAAGCTTATATGAATGCAGGTGATTTGAATGCGGCAGCCGCTGATATTAATGTTATCCGGAATCGTGCAAAAGCAACTCCGGTTACAGCATCTGACGTGAACATAGATTTGATCCTGGATGAAAGGGCACGTGAACTTTACATGGAAGATTATCGTTTGAATACGTTGATGCGGTTGAATAAACTAACTGAGTATTTGATGAAATATAATCCGAAAGTTATTCAGGCTGGATATAAATTGGATGATCATTTGAATAAGTTACCTGTTCCTAATTCTGAAATTGAAGCGAATAAGGAAGGTGGATTAGTTCAAAATCCGGGTTATAATTGATGTTAAATGCCTCTATTCTCTTTCATGTAAGAGGATAGAGGTTTTATTGTTAAAGATAAAAGGATGAAAAAGACAATTAGTTTATTATTTTGTGCCCTGTTACAGCCTCTGCTGCTTAGTGCACAAACTCTGTTACCCCTGGTAAGCCCTTCGGAAACATTGAATGCTAAAATTCAAGTAGATGGAACATCTGTCCGGATTGGTCTGTATGAAAAAGGAGACCAGGTTGTAGACGTGAAAACTCTTCAACTTAATCTGGAAGAAAATACCTTAGCTGGCAACTGGCTGGTAACCAACCAGAAAAGAAACGAAGTCAATCAAACCTGGAAACCTGTCTATGGCGAACGCTCACTTATCACCGACCGCTATAACGAACTCAAACTGACGCTCCGCTCCGATGCAAATCAAAAAGAGATGACGTTGGAAGTCCGTCTGTACGACGAAGGACTGGCTTTCCGTTATGCCTTCGATAAACTGGATTTTTGGAATCAGACTTTGCTGAACGAGAAAACACAATTCCTATTCAAAGAAGACTGTAAGACTTGGGTAACCGGTATGGCACAGGGTGCTTATTCGGAAAAGAGGTTGAGCACGTTGAGCGGTGCTGCCGACCGCCCCCAAGTCATTCAAGTAAACGACCATCGCTTTGTGGCGATCGGTGAAGCCGCTTTGGTCGATTATTCCCGCATGAAACTGGAAAAGAGTGAAACCGGTTTTGGCGTACAATCTGTACTATCAGGAAAGGTGAACCTGGATTTGGCTGATTACCAATCACCCTGGCGTTATGTTATGGTTGCCGAACATCCGGGAAAATTGGTGGAACATAATTATTTCGTTCTTAATCTGAATGAACCCAATCAAATAGCGAATACGAGCTGGATCAAACCCGGACAAGTGCTTCGTGAAGTCACGTTGACTACGGCTGGCAGTTTGGCTTGTATCGATTTTGCTGCAGAAAACAATATTGCTTACGTGCTGTTTGATGCCGGTTGGTATGGTGCGGAAGAAGATATGAAATCGGATGCAACGACAGTTACTATCGATCCGGCTCGCTCGAAAGGACCGCTCGATTTGCCGAAAGTGATAGAATATGCCAATTCTAAAGGCGTAGGTATATTAGTATATGTAAATAAAAAAGCCCTGCATCAGCAATTGGATGAAATACTTCCTTTGTATAAGATATGGGGCATTAAAGGTGTAAAATACGGTTTTGTAAATGTCGGTGATCAATATGCTACTGCCTGGTTGCATCAGGCAGTCCGCAAAGCGGCCAAATATGAATTGATGGTTGATATCCATGACGAATATCGTCCGACGGGCTATTCACGCACGTACCCGAATTTGCTTACTCAGGAAGGTATTCGCGGTGATGAAGAAGGACCTTCTTTGGATCAAGCTATTTACACGTTATATAACCGTATGATTTGTGGAGCAGGAGATTATACTAATTGTTATTTTGCCGAAAGAGTAACGGCAAAGATGGGAGGACGTGCCGCCCAGTTAGCCAAATTGGTGGCTATTTACAGTCCCTGGCAATTTGTCTATTGGTACGATCGTCCGGAGAAATCTCCGAGAAAAGCCGGTGGAGCCGGTTCTGCCGAATCGGTGATAAAGACGGATGTAGCAACCCGTTTTTATAATTCCATTCCGACAGTGTGGGACGATACGCGGTTTATGGATGGGAAGATGGGAGATTATGCCGTTGTGGCTCGTCGTTCCGGTTCCGATTGGTATGTCAGTGTATTGAACGCAGGAGAGAAGAAACAGGTATCTGTCCCGCTGGATTTTTTGAAAGATGTGACAACCTATAATGCAACTCTTTATTATCAGGCTCCGGGAAAGAAAAAGGATGTAGTAAGCATTAAAACGATGAAACTACAACCGTCGTTGACGCTCGATGTAGAGGCCAACAGCGGATGTGTATTACATATTACCCGTTGAAAAAATGGTTGGCTTATAAAATAAGTAAGCAATAATAATCCACCAAATAGGCAGCTATTTGCTATTTTTCATAGCAATAGCTGCTTTTATCTTTGTAATCTGAAATAAACTATTCATACCATGAAAGAAATATTTTATTTGAATAAAATACCCGCCTTCATTATCGCTGGTAAGTGCGTTATTCTTACTCTGCTATTCTTTTCAATGTCAGGCATAGCAAGCCGTGCGGAGGAGGTGAAATCTCCTGTGGATCATGTTCGTCCCCAGATTGACAGCCATAAATCACGCTGGTTTTATTTTGCGTCGGCCAGTCGTCCTTATGGGATGGTCAGTTTGAGTCCGGACACGTGGGTGAAAGGGAGTTGGAATTCGGGTTATTTATATGATTCGACCGAAGTGAGATGTTTCAGCCATATTCATTGCTGGCAGATTTCCGGTATTCCGGTCATGCCGACAACGGGTGAGGTGACAGGCCACAAAGGAATGGAGACATATAAATCGGGATTTTCACATGATACGGAAATAGTTAAACCCGGTTATCATCAGATTACGCTTGATAAATATGGAATAAAGGCAGAGCTGACATCTACCTCCAGGGTAGGTATGCACCGCTATACATTTCCTCAAAAGGAAATGGCCAATGTCCTGTTTGATGTCGGTGCATTCTTAGGACATGGGGCTATGGAGAAAGCTGCCATCCGTAAGGTTTCCTCCAAAGAGATTGCAGGATATGCCGTTATGGCTCCTACCAGTCGAAGGAAGAAAACATGTACGGTGTATTTTGTAGCTCAATTCAACCGTTCCATCCATGAGTTTGGTGGTTGGGAGAAGGTCGGTGACGAAAAAGAACTGACAAAGAAACAAGCCCTAGAGGGAAAGGAGGTTGGCGGTTATGTCAGATTTAAACCCTTGGGTGATGCGCCTTTATTAATGAAAGTCGCTTTATCGTATGTGGATGAAGAACAGGCACGCCTGAATCTGAATACCGAACTGAAACATTGGGATTTCGATCGTGTTGTCGGGGACTCCTATGCTGAATGGAACGGAGAGTTAAGCAAGCTAACAGTGGAAGGCGGAACCGAGCAGGAGCGGATTAAATTTTATACAGACTTATGGCATGCATTGTTAGGTCGTCATACTTATTCAGATGTGAATGGGAAATATACGGATAACACGGGGGATACTCCGCTTGTATGCCAGGTACCACTGAAAAACGGTGTCCCAACGTATACTGTCTATAACTCCGATGCATTATGGGGTACAGAATTTAATTTGAATATCTTATGGTCGATGGCTTATCCTAAGATTATGAGCGAGTTTGTATCTACGATGGTCGGATATTATCCTACAGGAGGTTTGATTGCCCGTGGACCCAGTGGCGGGAATTATACCTATGTGATGGTGGGCGATCAGGCAATACCTCTGATAGCTTCCGCCTATAATAAAGGCATACATGATTTTGACTTGAATGCCGCCTTGGAAGGTAGTATCAAGAATGCTGAACCGGGAGGCATACGTGATCATGCAGGTTATGAAACGGAAGTGAATGAGTATATGAAATATTATACGGAGAAAGGTTTCGTGCCGGAAGGCATCGAGGGAAAAGGCGGACATCGGGAAGGCTGTGCCATGACGCTTTTCTTTGCTTATCAGGATTGGTGTTTGGCTCAATTTGCCAAAGGGCTGGGAATCGATTCTGTGTATAACAAATATAACAACCGTTCGTTTAATTACCGGTATATGTTTGATCCCGGACAGGGATGGATGCGTCCCCGGATGAAGAACGGAGATTGGTTAAAAGATTTCGCACCTGTGGGGAAAGGTTTCAATATGCCGGGTTTTGTAGAAAGTAATGCAGCTATCTTTACTTATTATGTCCCTCATAATATTCCGGATTTGATTTATCTGATAGGAGGAAAAGACTCCTTTGTCCATAAATTAAACCGTCAGTTTGAACTGGCTGCCCCGAATAATTTTATAACTCCTCACGGACATCACGCACAGAATTGGGTAGATTATGAAAACCAGCCTTCTTTGCATATGGCACATCTGTTCAGCCATGCCGGTGCTCCCTGGTTGACTCAATACTGGGTTCGGAGAATAAAAAAAGATGTATTTGGGGATATAACGCCTTACGGAGGTTATAACGGTGACGAGGATCAGGGACAGATGGGAGCTCTGGGAGTTCTGATGGCGATCGGGTTGTTTGATGTGCAAGGTGGAGCCTCTGTGGATCCCCACTATGAAATAACCTCTCCGATCTTTGACCGTATAACGATTCAGCTGGATGAACGTTATTATCCGGGAAAGAAGTTTGTTATTGAAGTAAAGAATAATTCGGCAAAGAATGTCTATATCCAATCCGCACGTTTGAACGGTAATCCATTGAATACGTATTATTTCCCTCATACCGAATTTGCCAAGGGGGGAGTACTTGAAATAGAACTGGGTCCTGAGCCCAACAAGCAATGGGGGATAGAATAGTGTACGGTTATCTTATTGTTCAGTAAATATTATAGGAGGAAATAAATAATGAAAATGAAGTTTATCGTATTAGTCGTTTTTATTTTACAAGGCATTTTTGTTCATGGAAAAAGTGAAAGTCAGTCAGGCAATCGTCAAACGACAATAATTGTAAAACCCGGTTCGGGAACTTTGCAGCAGGCTATTCGTAAAGCTGCATCTTTGGAAGGAGATGTGATCATTGAAATGAAGGGCGGCGAATACCGTACGGATAAAACTATTGAAATCCAACCGGGTAAATGGTCTTCTTTGCTGATAAAAGCGAAAGAGGGAGAAAAGGTATCCGTATCCGGTGATAAAGTGATCCCTTTGAGTAGAATAAGACAAGTGAAAGATCAGGCTATCCTGTCCCGCCTGCAGGAAAGTGTACGTGGAAAAGTGGTTGAGGTAGATTGTAAAGGTATTGTCGAAACTTTGGCAAATATCCGTCCTTCCGGTTTTGGACGTAAGTCACTACCTGCCTGGTCGGAGTTGATGATTGACAACGAACCGTTGCACTTATCCCGTTGGCCGAACGATTCGATGGCATTGATTGGACGGGTCGATGTGTCCGGCGGACCGGAAGATAAAAAGCTGGGTCGATTGCCTGTATTTCATTATCAGGAGGAACGTCCGGCTCATTGGAAAAACACGGATAATATGTGGATTGGCGGATATTTCGGGTATGGCTATGCAGATGATATGATACCGGTTAAGTCGGTCAACCCGCAAGACTCCAGCATCTCTGTCGGTATGTTTACAACCTATCAGTTCTTTACCGGAGCCGATTTCCGTAGATGGTTTGCCTTGAACCTGCCGGAAGAAATAGACCGGACGGGAGAATATGTGATTGATCCGGATGCAAAGAAGTTTTATTTCCTGCCGGGAGATCAAAAAATAACCAAAGTCCGCCTGACCGTTTTGGACGAGCCGGTCATAGTCGTAGAGAATTGTAAAAATGTAACCATAGAAGGCATTACGATTGAAAACAGCCGGGGTATAGGTGTTTATATGGATAATACGGAAAACGTATTGTTGCAGGGATGCACCATCCGCAATGTCGGAAATGTAGGTGTTTGCATAGGGAAAGGTACTGATTCGCCCAAAGAAGACAACACGCTTCAAAAACATGCCATGGAAGCAGGAGGTGAACTTTGTGGCAGAATGGTAGGCGATATGATGGGAAAGATCTACGAAAACTCTATTCTGGATCGGCAAGCCGGAAGAAACAACGGTGTAAAGGATTGTTATATTTATAATACCGGAGCCGGCGGTGTCAGTTTGGGAGGAGGCAACCGCGTTACGCTGACCCGTTCGGATAATTACGTTGAGAATTGTAAGATATCCCGCTACAACCGTATTGAGAAATCCTACCGTCCGGGCGTTTGGATAGATGGCGTAGGCAACCGGGTTACCAAATGCGACATATCGGATGCACCGAGCATGGCCATTCTGTTTCATGGAAATGAGCATACGATAGAATATTGTGATATTACGCAGGTTTGTCAGGAGGTAGACGACCAGGGAGCTATTTATTATGGACGTGACCCGTCGGAACGGGGGAATGTGATCCGTTATAATTATTTCCACGAATTAAGTCCGCGTCATCGGGTAACAGCCACTTACCATGACGATGGTGCCTGTGGAAGCGAAGTCTATGGCAATATCTATTTCAAAGCCGGTTCATTACCTGTGCTGATTGGAGGCGGAATGGATCATAAATACTATAATAATATCTTTATTGATTCCCCTACGGCTATCCATCTGGATAATCGTTTGCAAAACTGGGCAAGCAACATGGTGAACAAAGGAGATATTTACGACAAACGTCTGCAAGCCGTCAATTATACGCAACCCCCTTATAGTGTGAAATATCCGGAATTGGTCAATTACTGGCAGGAAGACCCGGCTTTCCCGAAACGGAACCGGATATACGGCAATCTCTTTTATAATATAACTAACCTGTTGCATGGCAACAGCCAGTGGGGTGAGTTTTGGAATAACTGGACAACTAATGAAGATCCGGGCTTTGTCGATCCGGCTGACCCTTTAAAAGGATTCCGAAAAGATGCCCCTGTCTTTAAACGGATAGCCGGTTTTAAAGATATCCCTTATGCAGAGATCGGTTCGACATTGAAATAATCTTAAAAGTGTTTCACCCTGATGAAACAAGTGTTTCTCCTGGATGAAACAACTGTTTCTCTTAGGTGAAACACTTTTGGGCTGTAGTTTAACGATTTTAGAAAAGCGGATATATGCAGCTGAATAATCTGTTGTTTCGATTTTTCTGATGACGGAGTAAGTAAATATTTGATTTAAATCGTTTTTGTTGTGTAATTGTTATACCGGCGATTCTAATCTTATGAAATTAAGTGGAGAAAAGGGAGATTTGATTCCGCGGGATGAGGTGGAATTATTTAAAAAGATATATGTAGCCTATACCCCTGACTTAGTTGCTACAGCAGCCCGGTATGTCGGTATGGTAACGGCAGAAGACCTGGTGCAGGAGCTTTTTTTGAAGGTTTGGAATCAGAAACTCTTTTTGTGTGTCAAAGCTTCCGAACTTAAATATTTTTTGTTTGCATCTCTTCGCAATGCCTGTTTGGATGTGCTGAAACACGAAGAGGTAAAACAAGGATATGCCGAGTATTATAAGAAAGAGTTGATGATGGAAATATTATCTTGCTCTGAACAGCCTTTTTATTATGAGGAAGAAAACGACAGCCTCAATACTCTTTTTGGGAAAATCAATCAATTGCCTCCTAAATGCCGGGAAATATTTCTTGCCTCTTACGTCGATGGGAAAAAAGCATCCGAAATAGCCAAAGATAAGTCCATCTCACAACGTACGGTAGAAGCTCAATTGTATAAAGCTTTGAAAATACTACGCGGAGCATTGACTCTACTTATTTTATTTTTTTCATTTCTGAGTAAGTAAATCTTTTATGAAAATCGTTTTCGGGATAGAAAAGCAAAATAATGAAACATAAAGAACATATCGATTATGAAAAGTTGCTGATCCGGTATCTACAGGATACAGCTGATACTCAATCTTTGCAGCGGCTGTTGGATATTGTCCGGAAGTCGGAAGACAAGAAACGGGAGTTGGCAGAGTTACAATCAGTTTATGATTCTTTATCCATACGGCTCGATGCGCAAAAATATCCGATAGAGGCTAGTTGGGAGAAGATGCGGCAGAAAATAAATGTGGATAAACAACCGAAAGTGTCTCGAAAGTCCATAACTCTATTATTGTCTTATGCTGCAATTATCCTATTGGCTTTGTCGTTGGGCATACAGTATTTGTATTATCACAATCTCCGTCAACCGCAAGAGGTGGCAGATAGTTATACACGATTTGTGGTGGAAAAAGGGGGTGGGAAAAGCTCTTTGTTCCTTCCGGATGGAACTAAAGTCCTGTTGAATGCCGGAACGACTATTCAATATCCGACACGCTTCGACCAGAAAGAACGGATGGTAATGCTGGATGGTGAAGGTTTTTTTGAAGTTGCCGAGAATCAGCAGAAACCATTTGTTGTCCGGTTGAAAGGACATGACGTAAAAGTTTTAGGGACAGTCTTTAATGTAAAGGCCTATTCGGATATGGATCATACTGTGACCTCCTTGATTTCAGGGAAAGTTCTTTTGACTTCTTATGATACGGAAGGTTCGATACGTGAAGAACAAGTTTTACATCCGGATGAGACAGCCCGTATCGATAAGCAAACCGGAACAATAACGACTTTCCGTAGTGATGATGAGTTTCAGTTGGCATGGACAAAAGGTCTTTATAAATTTAAAGATAAACCTTTCTCGGACGTAATGTCTGAACTGGAACATCTGTACGATGTAACTATTTTGATAGAAGATGACAAACTCGCTAAGTCTGTTTATACCGGTAGTTTGGTTTTGAAAAACACGATCGAAGAGGTTTTGAAACCTTTAGGCCAATACAATAAGTTTCGGTATAGGAAAGAGGGGCATGTGATCCGTATTTACTCCGAAAAATAATTGTTTTGATGTATAACTTTAAAAATAGAAAGGATGGAACCACCAGAGAAGTAAACAATTAAAAAAATTCGGGAAATGCCAGGCACCTCCCGAACTATTATTCATTTCAGTCTTCCCGCGAACGTCGGCAAACAGAAACGGAAAGACTTCAAACTTAAAATAATACACAAAAATATGGAAAAATATCAAGAATGGGGCTTTTTGTCTCCAAAAATAAGGCGTATCATGAAATTAACACTGGCATTTACGCTATTATGTATCATACATATATCTGCCAATACGTATGCACAGACCACACAGGTATCAGTAGATGTTAAAAACGGTACTTTTTATGATGTGGTGAAACAAGTGGAGAAACAGTCTGAATATCTGTTTTTTTACAATAGTAAAGATATTCCCAACGATTTGCCGGTTAGTCTTCAGAAGACTAAATCCAATATCACTGTGATATTGGATTATCTGGTAGAAAAGTATGATTTGTCATATAAAATAGATGACAGACAGATTTTTCTGACAAAGAATGCGGTTGTTCAGCAACAACAAGGAAAACGAATAACGGGTATCGTAAAAGATCCGAACGGTGAACCTATAATTGGAGCCAATGTGATGGAAAAAGGGACGACCAATGGAGTTGTGACAGATATTGATGGGAAATTTATGCTGACTGTATCTGAAAAAGCTGTCGTACAAATCTCTTATATCGGCTATCTTGGTCAGGATATATCAGTAGGAAGTCGTACCGATTTTTCAATAATATTGAAAGAAGATTCTCAGAATCTGGAGGAAGTAGTGGTTGTAGGATACGGTACACAAAAGAAAGCAACATTGACCGGTGCTGTAAGTAATATCGGTAACGAAGAGCTGGTAAAAACTCGTAATGAGAATGTGAAGAATATGATTTCCGGAAAGATTGCCGGTGTTCGTGTCGTTCAGAAATCCGGAGAACCGGGAAGCTATAATACGGATATGCAAATTCGTGGTATGGGTGCTCCGTTGGTAATTATAGATGGAGTTCCCCGTACGAATATGGATCGCCTGGATCCGAATGAAATAGAATCGTTTACGGTACTGAAAGATGCTTCGGCTGCTATTTATGGTGTAAAGGCTGCAAATGGGGTGGTAATTATTACTACTAAAAAAGGAACAAGCTCGAAATTAACATTGGAATATAATGGTTCCGTCGGTTGGCAGCAAGCTTCTAATATACCTGAAACATTGAATGCTGCAGACTGGATGGAATTGACAAACGAGAACTCGATCAATAAAGGAGGAAGTTTAATGTTCTCGGCAGAAGATATCGATGCTTATCGTAAAGGATTGAAACCTGAAACAAAATGGTCAGATGTCGGATTTGACAAGATTGCGCCGCAAACTCAACATAGTATCAGTGCTCAGGGTAAATCAGAAAAGATTGATTATTTCCTGAACTTTGGTTACATGAAACAAGACGGCTTCTATTCCAGTGGTGATTTGAATTACGAACGTTATAATGTCAGAGCGAATATAAATGGGCAGATAACAAAGAATCTTAAAGTGGGGATGCAACTGAATGCGATGATGGGGACTAAAAACGAGCCTGTAATGGATGCATGGGAAATATATAAAGCAGCCTGGATGCATATACCGACATTACCTGTTTATGCCAATAATAATCCGGCTTATTTGCAACAATTACCAGGGGCTTACCATCCATTGGCTCTTACTGATGCAGACATAAGTGGCTATAGAAAGAATCAACAGAAATTATTTCAGGGAACTTTTACATTGGACTATACAGTTCCTTTTATAAAAGGCCTCAATGTGGGAGCTATGTATAGTTATGACTATGATAACTCTGACAATCGTTTATCCAGAAAGGAGTATACGTTGTATGAGTATGATAGCGCATCTGATATTTATCAACCTTACAAGGCTTATTCTCCTTCACTGATACAACGTAGTTATGGGAAAGTGGAAAGAACTTTGTTGCAATTAAGGCTTAATTATGAAAGAACATTTAATGAAGATCATAATTTGAAGATTTTAGCATTGTATGAAGAAACAACAAATCGTTCGGATAATTTTGCTGCGCAAAGGGATTTACCGATGGATGCTGTCGATCAAATTTTTGCTGGAAGTACGACTAATCAGCAGGCAACAATGAATACAGATCCGAAAGTCTTTTTCGATATGGCAAATAAAGCATTTGTCGGTAGAATAAACTATGACTATAAATCAAAATATTTGGCAGAATTTAGTTTTCGCTATGATGGTTCTTCCAAATTTGCAAAAGGTTCTCAATGGGGATTCTTTCCTGCTTTCTTAGCAGCCTGGCGTGTCTCTGAAGAGTCTTTCTTTAAAAATACGGATGCATTATCATTTATAAATAATGTGAAACTACGTGCAACGTATGGTATATTAGGTGATGATGATGCTTCTACTTATCAATTTTTGTCCGGTTATTCTTATCCGAATGGGGGATATATTTTTGATAATTCTTATATCAGTGGTTTGGGATTTAGAGGAATGGCTAATCCAAATATAACCTGGTATGAAGCACATACTGCTGATATAGGTTTGGATATCGATATGTGGAATGGTCTGTTAAGTTTTCAGGGAGATATTTTTAGTCGAAATAGAAAGAATTTGTTATCAACCAGAGTCTTGTCTGTTCCTGGAACATTGGGATCTGCGTTGCCTCAGGAAAACCTAAATGGTGATTTAACACGTGGATTTGATCTTAGTTTATCACATACGAATACAATTGGTGATTTCCGCTATATGATTTCTGCTAATATGTCCTATTTCAGAACAATGAACAAGTATGTGGAAAGAGCTGAATCGAATAACTCCTATCGTAACTGGCGCGATAATAATAATGACCGTTATAGCGATTATTATTGGGGATATGATTTTATCGATTATTTTCAGAATATGGGACAAATATGGTCTGCTCCGATTCAAGATAATAAAGGAAATTCGATTCTTCGTCCAGGTGATTACATTTATGAAGATTGGAACGAAGATGGTATCATTGATGATAATGATGTTCGACCGATTGAGTTGAGTGGAGATCCTCGTATTAACTTTGGTTTTACTTTGGCTGGTACATATAAAGGGTTTGATGTAAATTTATTGTTCCAGGGTGCTGCTAAAGGTACAGTTGTAAATCAGGTACAAATGGAAAGACCATTGACTTGGGACCGTGGTGGTCTTTCTATGTTTATGGATCGTTGGCATACAGCAGAGATGGGGGCTGATCCGAAAGATCCGAATACAGAATGGATTCCGGGGTATTATCCCTCTACTAATAATGGAGGAGAAACAACAAACTACTGGACCTCTACTCGTAGTGTTCAACATGTAAATTATCTTCGTTTGAAGAGTGTGGAGGTTGGTTATACGTTGCCGCAGCATTGGATGCAGAAGGTTGGTATTCAAAATTTGCGACTTTATCTGAACGCATACAATTTGTTTACTCTGACAGGATTAAAGTATGTTGATCCGGAACATCCAAGTGATAGTTACAGCTGTCTGTATCCTATTACAAAAACTTACAATGTAGGTGTGAATGTAACATTCTAATTTTAAATACAGAATCATCATGAAAAAGATAATAACCTTTTTATTTATAGCGATATTGGGTACCAGTTGTAATTCGTTGGACGTTCCGCCTCTTAATATCATTCAAGATAAAGATATTTTTGCTTCCGAGTCTGGTATCTCTTCATATATGTCTTCTTTGTATAATGATTTACCAATACAGGATCATCAAGCTACTGTGTATGGATTTGGTAACTATTGGAACAGTTGGCCTCAGGCAGGGCATATGTCAGGGGAGTTGGTGAACAATAAACTTTTCTTTGTATACGATTCTCCTACTGGAGATATGTTTCAGTTTTGGGCTTACGATCGGGTGAGGAAAATAAATTATTTTATTGAAAACATGCCTCTTTATGAAGCCAGTTTCCCAGCAGATAAAATAAATGCTTGGTTGGGGGAAGCTTATTTTTGTCGTGCTTACTACTATTTTGCTATGGTAAACCGATATGGGGCTGTTCCTTTGGTGAAAGAAGTGAAAAACTATCCGGAAGCGAGCATTGAAGAACTGCAGATTCCTCGTAATACACAACAAGAAGGATGGGATTTTATTGCGGAAGATTTGGATAAAGCGATAGAACTACTTCCGGAAGAAAGTCTGATGCGAGGTCGTGTAAATAAATATGTCGCTTATGGATTAAAATCAAGAGCAATGCTTTATGCGGCCTCACTTTGTCTGTTTGATACCCCAGTTAGTGGTTATGAAGAACTTTTAGGCATGCCTGCATCTAAAGCGCAAAGCTATTATCAGGCAGCGTACGATGCTGCTTCCAAATTGGATGGAAAATATTCGTTATATAATAAGCATACGGATAAGTTTGAAAATTATTGGAACCTATTTCTGGATGAAGACAATCCGGAAGTGATCTTTGCTAAATATTATCAATATCCCGATAAAACTCATAGTTGGGATGTACATCAGGTCCCATTTCAAGTAAGAGGTCCTGAAGGATATTCCAGTATTTTAAACCCGACATTGGAGATTGTCGAATTGTTTGATGATATCAATGGTAATCCGTTTGTGTTAAAAACAACAGATACAAATGGTAATCCTATTCGCTATGATAATCCGTATGACATCTTTAAAGATGTAGAACCTCGTTTAAGAGGTAGTGTTATTTTACCGAATGATGTTTATAAAGACGAAGTCATAGAAATCAGAAAAGGTATTTGGAGCAGTTTTCCGAATGGAGAATTAAAAACAACAACGGATTTTTCTGCGATGTATCAGAATATGCCAATAATGGGTAAAAGTGGTATGGGACATAATGAAACAACGACAACAGGTTTTTTTGTACGAAAGTATCAGGATCCAACTTTGGCAGATAACTTGATTATACATGGGCGTTCTACTACTCAGTTTATCGAAATGCGTTATGCCGAGATTTTATTAAATCAGGCAGAAGCTGCTTTTTATTTAGGGAAAAAGCAAGAGGCTTTGGATTTGATCAATCAAGTGAGAGAAAGAGCTGGTGCTAAATTGTATACATTGGATCAATTAACGGAAGAGAATATCCGTAAAGAAAGACGTATGGAATTGGTATTTGAAAAACATAGTTTTTGGGATTTGCGGAGATGGAGAATTGCGGATAAATTGATGAATAACAAAAAATACACTGCATTATGTCCGTATTATATTTATGATGAGGGTAAATATATCTTTACCAAAGAAGAAATAAGTACTACTTATACATATGATGTAAAAGTAAATTATGCAAAAGTACCGGACGGTGAAATATCCAAGAATCCGAATTTGTTACCTAACAATCCAGGTTATTAATTCAATAGTTATAACAATATGAAAAAGATCAGTTTATTAATGTGTATGTTGTTTGCATTGGGCATGATGTCGTGTGGCGATATTGATAACATGGAAGGTCCTAATGCAGCGATAGCGGGAAGTTTGATAGATGAAACGACTAATAAACCTATTATATCTGAACAACCGAATGGTTTCAGAATAAAGATGGTAGAAACGAGTTGGAGTGAATCGGCGACACCGGAATATTTTTGGGGAAAAGCCGACGGAACATTTAAAAATACGAAGATATTTAGTGCGACTTATGATGTACAACCGGTGGAAGGAGCTTTCTTTCCGGTAGAACCAGTATCTGTAACAATCAAGAAGTCTGAAAATATAGACTTTAAGGTTACTCCTTATTTATCGATTCACCCTAAAAAAGTAGAGATAGCAGGGGATGTCATAGAGGTGGAATGGACTATATCTCGTCCAAAAGTAGGTGATAAGATATTGGATACACGTGTGTTTGTGGTTCATGACAACCCGAATGTGGGGACAAACTATTTTACAACGGCATTGAGTCCGATGATCGATTTGAGTAGTGTTCCGGATGAAGAAGCTTTGTCTACAACGTACAAACAGACGATTACCGGATTGACCAAAGGTAAGACCTATTATGTAAAGGTTGGTGCGCGAACGGACAATTCCAGCAAACGCTACAATTTTGCAGAAACAGTGAAGTTGGAGTATTGATTGGTAGCATTTTTGTAACGCGGTTCGTTACTGAAGTATAACTAACCTTGCAGACGAAGCATAACGAGGTTTGTTAACGGAGGGCGGCGAACCGCGTTACTATTTTGGGGTGGAAAAGCAATAATAATCCATCGAATAAGCAGCTATTTGCTATTTTTTATAGCAATGGCAGTTTTTATCTTCGTACATTGAAATAAAAGTAAATATCATGAGAAATATTCTGAATCGGATTTTGGTATTAAGCCTGTGTTGTAATATGTTGCAAGCGAAAGAGTACCATGTCTCTCCCAAAGGAAATGATAATAATGCTGGAACAATCGAGGCCCCCTTCAAAACCATCAATCGGGCGGCTCAAAAGGCATTACCCGGTGATGTGGTGACGGTACATGAAGGAGTGTATCGGGAATGGATAAAACCGATGTATGGCGGGACCAGCGATAATCGGCGGATTGTTTATCAGGCTGCCGAAGGAGAAAAGGTGGAGATTAAAGGCTCTGAAGTGATCAAAGGCTGGAAGAAAGAGGGAAAAGGTATTTGGAAGGTGGTGATTCCTAACACACTTTTCGGTGATTTCAATCCTTATAAAGAACTGTTTGATGGTGACTGGATTATCAATGACGGACGTGTCACGCATTTGGGGGAGGTCTATTTGAATGGAGAGGCCTTCTATGAAGTGGATTCTTTGAGTAAGTTGCAAAATCCGAAGCCGCATGTATGCAAGGCGGATCCGGAGGGAACGACTGACTTCTGGTATTGTGAAACGGATGACGAAAACACGACTATATGGGCTCGCTTCGGTACCGTAGATCCCAATAAGGAATGTGTCGAGGTGGTTGCCCGTCCGACCTGCTTCTATCCGGATAAGCAGCAACTGGACTATATCACCATCAAAGGGTTTGAAATGAGCCAGGCCGGTACGAAGTGGGCTTCGCCGACGAATGAGCAGGTGGGTGTAATCGCCACGCACTGGTGTAAGGGTTGGATTATAGAAAATAATATCATCCACGATGCCAAGAGCACAGGCATTACGTTGGGCAAGGAGCGTACAACCGGCGACGGGGTACTTCCTGCTGATGATGCCGATGGAGTGAAAGATGGGCATATCTCTTATATAGAAGTTATATTCAACACAACACGCCATGGCTGGAACAAAGAAACGATCGGTTCTCACATTGTTCGCAACAATACGATCTATAATTGTGAACAAACGGCTATTTGTGGGACGATGGCTGCCTTCAGTGAAGTCTACGGTAATCATATCTACAACATCCACGTGAAAGACCAGTATAACGGGTATGAAATTGCCGGGATCAAATTTCATGGGGCGATCGATGCCGTGATACGGGACAACCGCATTCATGATTGTACGTCGTATGGTATGTGGTTGGATTGGATGACGCAAGGAACACGAGTGTCCGGTAATTTGATGTATCGTAATTCGACTGATTTGTTTATAGAAGTGAGCCATGGTCCGTATATTGTGGATAATAACCTGTTTCTTTCTTCCCTGTCGCTTTGTCAGTCAACGGATGGAGGTGCTTACCTGAATAATTTTTTTGGAGGGAAGTTGACTCTGCAGGCAGACTATACCCGTTTTACCCCTTACCAATTGAATCATTCTACCGAGTTGAAAGGTGTAAGTCCGATAAAACATGGCGACCTGCGTTTTTATAACAATATTTTTGTGGGAGGAGCTGATAAGAAATTGTATGGCTTGGAGTTTTTGAATGAGGTAACAGGTGTGATTTATGCCGAAGACAACCTGTTCTGTAACGGAGCACGTCCTATGAAAGAGAAGGTGCAGGGTGTGGTGGATGATGCGTTCAACCCTTCTTTCAAAGTGGAAGAAGTTGCGGATGAAGTATATATTACATTCGAAGGGGAAACTAAATTGTCTCGGTTGAAAGGCAAACCGGTCAATACCGACCGCTTGGGAGTTGCCAAGTTGACGACCTATCCGTTCGAGAATGCCGATGGTACTCCGTTTTTATTGGATATTGATTTCTTGGGAGAAAAGAGATCAACTGTCTCTCCTTCTATAGGACCGTTTGAAATAGTATCAGGTAATCGTATTAAGGTGTGGTGATGTTTAGCTGGCAAGTGACAAATCTACCGAATGGGCTGGAAGAAGAATGTTTAAATTTTAAAAATACAAGATGATTATGAAGCGAATGTTAATCCTTCTACTGCTGGTTGTGGGAGGACTTTGCCAGTTGGTGGCACAGGAAGTAAATACCTCCGTCGATAAAGTTTATGTCGTTTTTAAGACGCATTTGGATGTTGGTTTTACCGATTTGAGCTCCGTGGTGACACAACGTTATATCACAGAGTTTATACCCAAGGCTTTGGATGTGTCAGAAAAATTACGGGCAGAGAATGCAAGTGAAAAATATGTCTGGACAACAGGGGCGTGGCTGATTTGGAAATATCTCCATACGGCATCTCCAGAGGAAGTGAAACGCCTGGAGGCAGCTATCGGACGGGGGGATATTGTTTGGAACTCTGTTCCTTACACTGTCGAGTCGGAATCGATGAACTTGGATTTGTTTGAAACAAGCCTGCTTCTTTCTCATAAGCTGGATGAAAAATACGGAAAAAAGACGATTGCCGCTAAAATGACGGATGTGCCGGGACATACGCGTAGCATTGTGTCGCCGATGAGCCGTGCAGGGATTCGTTTTCTGCATATTGGTGTGAATCCGGCTTGCCCTATACCTAATGTACCGGAGTTCTGCCGTTGGAGAGATACGGATGGCAGCGAACTGATTTTGGTCTATCAGCAAGATTATGGCTCGGAGAATATACTTCCGGGAGGAAAGGCTGTTATTTCTATCAACTTTACCGGTGATAACCACGGTCCTCATTCGTATGAAAAGGTGAAAGAGATTTATGCCGACCTGCATAAGCGTTATCCGAATGCCCGTCTGGTAGCTTGCTCTTTCAATGAGATTGCCGAAGAGTTGATTGCCATGCAGGACCAGTTGCCGGTAGTTACATCGGAAATAGGGGATACCTGGATATATGGTTATGGAAGTGCCCCGATACGAATGGCGAAATTCAGAGCCTTGTCTGAACTCTATTCCCAATGGTTGCGTGAAAAGAAAATCGACAAGAATAGTGATGCAGCACTCGATTTTGTATTGGAATTGGGTTTGATTGCCGAACATACGCAGGGAGTGGATGTGAAAACGCATCTTCATAACTGGGATAAATATGATATGGACCTTTTCCTTCCGGCTCGTGCCACCGCACCTTTCCGGAAGGCGGAAGCATCGTGGAAGGAATTGGACGATTATATTTATAACGCGATCCAATACCTTCCTCAGCATTTACAGGCAGAGGCGTTGGCGAAGATGAAGGAAATCGACCAGCCGGTTGTTCCTGTCTTTACGGAAAAAGCCCAATCGGTTTCTTCTACTCCTTGGCAGGCTGCCGTACTGAAGAAGGGGGCATTGAAACTCGAAGGTTTATCATACCAGATGTATGATGCCGCCGATTATAAGCAGTATTTGGATAACTACCTGCGTGCCCATTATGGATGGGCTTTAGCTGATATAGGCAAGCCGGGACTGGATAAGTCGAAAGCCGTCAGTGTTTCTCTCTCCGCACAGACTATCAAGCAGGAGGTCCGTAAAGAGAAGAAAGGGATACGGACGGTAAGCGAACTGGTCTTCCAAAATGAAGGTAAGGTGGATCAGCGGGTACTTCCTGAAAAGATGTATATAGATGTATTGGACTATAAGAACGGAAAGAAGGCGGAAGTTACTTTGACGATAAAAGGTAAACCAGCCGTTCGCCTGCCGGAAGCTTATTGGCTGTCTTTTACTACGGATGATATTCTTTCCATCGTTGCAGAGAAGGTAGGCGGGCGTGTTGACCTGCTCGATGTGGTAGAAAAGGGCAACCGCCAGCAGCATGGCATCGACCGGTATGTGGATTTGATTACCTCCAACGGCACCATCCGTATATGGAGTGAAGCCGCTTTCCTGGTGAATGTCGGTGAAGCGAGAGGTATAAATTACTCATTGGATTATCCCGACAAAAAGGGCGGCGTTCATTTTAATCTGAGTAATAATCTTTGGAATACAAATTTCCGTATGTGGAATGAGGGATCGTTAACTTATCGTTTCACGATCGAAAGAATAGATTAACGACGAATAAACATAAGAGTAATAGACAATGAGCTATATAAAGAAAACAGGATGGCTTGTTTTGGGTTTGATTGGTTATTTTACCGCTTTTTCCCAAACGAAACCTATCTATCAGGATGCCGCCAAACCGGTGGAAAAACGTGTGGAAGATGCTCTGTCCCGTATGACTCTGGAAGAAAAAGTGCGGTTGATACATGCCAATGGAGGCTATCGTTCGTGGGGTGTCCCTCGCTTGGGTATACCCGATAATAACCCGACGGATGGTCCTACCGGTATGCGTCCGGAGTTCCGTTGGGAAAACTGGTCGGATGCGAAGGCGAATAATGACTATTGTACGGCGTTCCCGTCCCTTATCTCTTTGGCTGCCACTTGGAATCCGGATATGGGTATCTTGTATGGAAAGTCATACAGCGAAGAGGCGCTGTATCGTAATAAAAACATCATATTAGGTCCGGGAGTGAATATCTGTCGTACACCTCTCAACGGGCGTAGTTTCGAGTATATGGGGGAAGACCCTTACTTGGCGTCTCAAATAGCAGTGTCGTATATTCAAGGTGTCCAGTCAAATCATGTGGCAGCATGTGTGAAGCATTTTGCTACCAACAACCAAGAAACCGGCAGGATGTATATCAATTCGCTGGTCAACGAGCGTACTTTGCATGAAATCTATTTCCCTGCTTTCAAAGCAGCCGTGCAACAAGGGCATGTGTGGACTGTGATGGGAGCCTACAACCTGTTGAATGGCCAGCATTGCTGCCATAACGACTATTTGTTGGACGACATATTGAAAAAGGAATGGGGCTTCGACGGGGTGTTGTTGTCTGACTTTGGCGGTACTCATAGTACTCAGGAAGCAATCGACAATGGATTGGATTTGGAATATGGAACCGCTTTAGGGTCGGAAGAGGCTTTTGAAAACTATTATTTGGGAAATGCTTATCTGCAACTGTTGAAATCAGGAAAGGCAGACGAAAAAGTGCTGGATGAAAAGGTAAGACGTGTTTTGCGTATGATGTACCGGACGAATATGTCGACAGACCGTCCTTGGGGTGTCATGAATACCCAAGCGCATACGGATGCTGCACGCCGGATTGCCGAAGAGGGAATCGTATTGTTGAAGAATGAAGCCTCTATCCTGCCTTTGAGTCTTTCCGGCTTGAAAAAGATAGTAGTAATAGGCGAGAATGCCATACGGACAGTTGCCAATGGTGGTGGCTCTTCCGAAGTGAAGGCTTTGTATGAAGTGACTCCTTTGGAAGGGATAAAGAAGATGGCGGGCGATAAGATAGAGGTCGTTTATCAGCCCGGTTATTCATCCGGATTGAAAGGTGCATCTGCTGCAGATAGCCTGAAACGGGAGGCGCTAAAAGCGGTAGTTGGTGCAGACGTGGTTGTCTATGTCGGTGGGTTAAATAAGGAACCGAACCAAGATAGTGAAGGTTCAGACAGGTTATCGTATAATTTACCGTATGGGCAGGATGAATTGATAGCGGAGTTATCGAAAGCCAACCCACATTTGGTTGCCGTGATGATAAGCGGTAATGCGTATGCCATGCCTTGGTTGAAACAGGTACCCGGTATACTTCAGGCCTGGTATGGAGGTACAGAGAGTGGGAATGCCATCGCATCGGTATTGTTTGGCAAGGCAAATCCTTCGGGAAAGTAGCCGGTAACTTTCCCTGTCCGGCTTGACGATATGGCAGCGCATGCATTAGGAGCTTATCCCGGAGATGGAAAGACGGTCGAATACAAAGAGGGTATTTTTGTCGGTTACCGGTGGGTTGAAAAAGAAAAAATCAAACCCAACTTTGCTTTTGGGCATGGCTTGAGTTACACGACATTCAAGTATGGGAATGTAACTATTGATAGGAAGGTTGTGGATGCGACAGGACGTTTGACTGTAACGGTACCTGTTACGAATACAGGGTCGCGAGAAGGATCAGAGGTGGTTCAGTTGTATGTCAGCGATCTGAAATCTTCCTTGCCTCGTCCGGTAAAGGAATTGAAAGGGTTCCGCAAGGTCAAATTGGCTCCGGGGGAAACTGCCAATGTATCCTTTACGATAGATAAGGAAGCACTGAGTTTTTATGACCCGGCGCAGCATGGCTGGGTGGTTGAACCCGGCAAGTTCCAGGTGTTGGTCGGCTCGGCATCGGATGATGTCAGGGCGAAAGCTATGTTTGAGTTGCAATAAAATATAGGTTTATGGATAAGAAAAGTATATTTTGTGGATTGTTATCTTTGCTTCCCTTTCTGGCAAAAGGAGAGGTGGCAGAAGAATATAATACTAAGGTGAAAGAGGTCATTGTGATTTGTAAGACCCATTTTGACATTGGCTATACGCATCGGGTGGATGATGTGGTGAACTATTATCAAACGGACATGATCGACCGTGCCATTAAAGCTATGGATGCTTGTGCCGATCTGCCCGAAGAACAACAGTTTGCCTGGACGATCCCCGGGTGGGTCTTGTCGAAGACGATGGAAGACTGGGATGGGCAAACGCCTCAGCGTAGGCAGATATTGGACGATAAATTCAGGTCGGGGAAGATTATCTCGCATGCGTTGCCTTTCACGCTAATCTCTGATATTTGTGGAGTGGAGGATATGGTACGCGGACTGGGCTTTTCGTCTGCGTTGAATCGTAAGTATGGTTTGCCTTTGTCACACTCTGGCAAGATGACCGACGAACCGTCGCAGACAGGAGCTTTGGCGACGGTATTGGCTCATGCGGGTATCCGATTTTTGCATATCGGTTGTAACTGGCCGAGCGGGTTTGTTAAAACACCGGGATTGTTTTGGTGGGAAGGACCGGATGGCTCGCGGGTGATGATATTGTACTCTGCCAGTTACGGAACAAACTGTGCCGTGTGTCCTGTAGAATGGCAGGGACCGAATGATCCGATGATGGGAGTAAACCTGATGCCGGCAAAAGATTGGCCTTATACGGTTTGGCCGGCTATTCTAGTGACAGGTGATAACTCGGGACCTCCTACGGCAGAACGAATTAAGGAATTGTTTCAGGAGATAAAAGAGAAAATGCCGGATGTGAATGTGCACATGGGAACGATGGATGACTTTTACGATGCTATCATGAAAGAAAATCCGCAATTGCCCGTGGTGAAGTCCGCTATGCCGGATACTTGGATACATGGGGTGATGTGTGACCCGGGTGGAATACGCCTGTTGCGGGAAACGCATTCATTGATACCGGCAGCAGAGGCGTTGCATACGCAATTGGGCTGTTGGGGTGTTGATACACCGGCGGTTTCGGATGAGATAGCTACAGCGTATGAAAAGATGGCTTTGTATGGCGAACATACGTGGGGCGGATCAAGACAAGTGAATGTTTACGGAAAGGCTTTTCAGCAATTACCGGCTGAAAAAAATAAAGATTTGGAAGCTTCGTGGGAAGATAAAACGAATTATGTGCGGAAAGCCTCCGACATCGCGCATTCGGTTACAGATAGGAACATGACGGCTTTGGCTACTCACGTGAAATGTAATAAACCCTCTTCCATAGTCTACAACCCGCTGCCTTGGAAGCGTTCGGATTGGATAGAGCTAGAGGGAAAGAAACTGTTTGTAAAGGATATCCCCGCAGGAGGATACCGGACTGTCCCGTTGAAAGAGGTAAGTACCAAAGAACAGAGATTGTCAGGCAACACACTTGAGAATACCTACTATAAAATCACTTTCGATGCGGAACGGGGATGTATCACTTCCTTGATAGATAAGAAGAGCGGACGCGAGTGGATAGACCCGAAAGCCGAACAGGGCTTCGGACAGTATCTGAATGAGCGGTTCACGTATGAACAAACGTTGGATTATACGATGACTTACCAGCAAGGACGAGCTAAAGATTGGGCACATCCAGGTATTTGCAAACCGGGTATGGTGTCGGAAAAAGAGGTCCCTTATCGAGCCGCATCTCCCCAACAAGGTGTGTTGAAGATGACTGCTGAGGGTGACGTGCAAATAGCCGAACTGGCTATGCCTTCCGACCGCTCCAACCATCTTCCGGCTTCTGTATTGCGTATCTCTTTGTATAAAGACCAGCCGTATGTGGATATGGAAATCACGATACAGGATAAAGCGAAAGACAATTGGCCTGAGGCGGACTGGCTCTGCCTGCCTTTCCGGATCGAGCAGCCGGAGTTCAATGTTTACCGGCAGTTAGGCGTGATGAATCCGGCAACGGACATTCAATCGGGAGCAAACCGGCATCTGTATGCGGCTGAATATGGTGTAACCATTACCGGTCGGGATGGAGCTGGAATGGCAGTATGTCCGCTCGATCATCCGTTGATCAGTTTGGGAGTTCCCGGATGTTGGAAATATTCAGATGATTACGTACCGGAACAGCCGGTTGTCTATCTTAATTTGTATAATAACCAGTGGAATACGAATTTCCGTTATTGGTATCCTGGTACGTGGAGTTCCCGGGTTCGTATCTGGACGATAGAAGAAGGTACTACTCCGGAAGAAAGATCCCGGCAGTTCGTGACGTCGGCATTGGAAGCGCGTAATCCATTACAAGCCGTATCTGTAAAAAAGAATGAAGGAAATCTTCCTGCTGCCCAATCGGGTATAGAAGTCTCTCGTGCGGGAGTGACAGTCACCGCATTTGGTGCCGATCCGGATGGAAATACAGGAACATTACTACGCGTTTGGGAACAGGTTGGAGTTTCAGGAAAACTAATGGTCACGTTGCCAAAAGGGATGAATGCCTCACTTGCCGTACCGGTAAATTTGCGTGGGGAAAAGAAAGGAGACCCTATCCACATTAAATCCGGAAAGTTTGAACTGGAATTGGGAGCTTATGCACCAGCCAGTTTTATATTGGAATAATTTTCTATAAGTATTATTCTTTTTGAGACTTTCTGAATCGTTGCGGTGACATCCCATAGCGTTCTTTGAATACACGGGTGAAGTATTGGTTGGAACTGAATCCACAGTCGAAGGCGATATCGATAATATTCTTGTCAGCAGATTCTTTCAACTGCTGACAAGCTTTTTCTAATCGTATGTCGTTTAGATATTTCATGGGGGAGCGGTTCGTGATCTCCTGACAATATTTAGAAAATTGCGTGACACCCAATCCGCAATATTCAGCCATATTTTCGAGAGTCCAGATCTGTGCATACAGGGAGTCCAGTTCTCCCAGAAAAATATTGACACTTCGTTTACTGCTGATTAACTTCTCATCAAAGGATACGGATTCTTTCTCAAACAGTTCTAAAAGAGAAATTAAAATACGATTAACACATATTTTAATCTTGGAATCAAGATAAGGAGTATCGTTTTGCAGAATAGTCTGTCCCAACTCTGCAAAACAATCCTTCAATGTGTTATTCGTTTTCCAGACAGGTTGCTCATTGAGTTGAAGAATTCGGGTCAGTTTGGAAAGGTTGGGCTTGGATAGTACAATCCAGTCAGGCCAGATCCAATCTTGATGAGGGAAACGGACACCGACATCGATGATGAACCAATGAAGCTTGGAGCGTCCTATATGTCCGATTTTATGGCGAAGCCAGGGACGTGTGATCGATAGATATTGAGGATGAAGCGGTAATATCTCATCTCCTATAAAAAGGTCGACCTGCCCGGCTTCAAGGAAACAAATCTCAATACCTTCATTGTAATGCCATTCCAAATCCCATGATTGCTGCTTGGTTGCATTCCAGTAGCCGATTGATTTAATATTTTCCAGTTCATTTTCTTTCAGGCGAATACCAGGATAATGATCTCTGGCAAGAGTGTGCATTTCTATCTCCTGTTGTCTGGTCGCATTCTCTAAAGGAGCGCAACAATCGGGACTATATATTTTGCCATCGATGTCAAAATAAATGGGTGTATTTTTCATAAGCTATCGATAAATCATTGCATATTCTTTCACTGAAAAAAAAGGAAATCAAATGTAATAATTATTTTATTTCTTTGCAAAAGAAGATATAGACATAAATTCAAAGTTCTTTAGATTGTATGTATATCATAGATGCTAATCAACTATTTAACATGGTATAGTTATTTGAAGTTTGATAGAGATCTTTTTTTATGATTAGCATGACAGGGTACGCCATATAAGGATATTATATCCGGTGTATCCTGTTTTTTATATCTGAATTTAAAGGAATGAATTAATTATTTCAAATTCTTTCACTGAAAGAATTTGAAATTTGAAATAGAAATAATTTTATTCTTTTGTGATTGAGATCGTAGTGTTTAACTTTAAAAATAGAGAAATGGAACCACCACATTTATAACTTCATTGGAAATCGGGAAATGCCAGGCACTTCCCGAACTATTTACATTTTAGTCTTTCTGTCTGTTGAAAATTGTAACAGGAAGACTTCAAACTTAAAATAATACACAAAAATATGGAAAAATATCAAGAAAGGGACACTTTGTCTCTAAAAATAAAGTGTATCGTAAAACTTGTACTGCTTTTTTCACTATTAAATATTACGTATGTGTTTGCTGAAATAGATGAGCAAACGACTTTAAAATCAGATGGTGAAAAAGAAGTCACCCAACAAAAAAAGCAGATAAGAGGTCTTGTTAAAGATTTATATGGTATACCGATTATAGGAGCAAATATTGTAGAAAAAGGGACAACAAATGGGAGTATTACAGATGCTAACGGGAGATTTGAGCTAACTGTATCAGATAAAGCTGTAATATCAGTTTCTTATATTGGATATATCGGACAGGATATAATGGTGGGAAATCTTTTGGAGTTTTCGATAGTTTTAGAAGAGGATTCCAAAACCTTGGATGAAATTGTAGTTGTAGGGTATGGCACACAGAAGAAAGTAAATTTAACTGGTGCTGTAGAAACAGTTAAGTCAGATCAAATAACAAGAAAGCAGGTTAATTCTTTAACTGAGGCATTGGCAGGAGAGGCTTCTGGTATGACAGTTATACAACGTTCCGGTCAACCGGGGAATCCTTCGACATCGATAAATATCAGAGGTGTTGGGACATGGGGAAATTCATCACCTTTAGTTATAGTTGATGGTGTACCTATGGATATGTCGAATGTAATGCCAACAGATGTAGAAAATGTAACGATACTTAAAGATGCAGCCTCTGCTTCTATTTATGGTTCAAGGGCTGCTAATGGAGTTATATTAATAACAACAAAACAAGGGAAAAAAGAAAAAGTGTCAATAACTTATACAGGTAATGTTGGGATACAGAATCCTACACGACTTCCTAAAATGGCTAAATCATGGGAATATGCCGAATTATATAACCAATCAATGGAAAACGATGGCAAGTCATCATCCTTATTCCCGGAAGATAGAATCCAAAGGATGAAAGCGGGAGGAGATCCGGATAAATTGGAAGGAAGTACGGATTGGTTTGATGAACTGATGAATACTGGGATTCAGCATAGTCATAATGTATCTTTTCAAGGAGGAGGAAATAAAACAGTTTATTTAGGTTCATTGGGCTATTTTAATCAGGATGGGTTAATAGAAACATCTGCTTATGAGCGTTATAATGTGAGATTGAATACTTCAACAGAGCTAACAGATTGGATGAATTTGGGGGTTAATCTGACTTATATTAATGATGATAAGGCAGAGTCTTCTGGAGGAGTAAATTATGCTTATTATCAGGCAGGAAGAGCATTGCCTTATATGCCTGTGAAATATTCGGATGGAACTTGGTCTCTATCATCTGTGGCTACGAACCCAGTTCGAATGGTTAGCCCTGATTATGGTATGCAACATACGAGAGGTAGTAAAGTATCAGCACTGATAACTCCTTCGATTTCTCCTATTAAAGGTTTATTAATAAAAGGGGCTTTAGGATATGAGTCACACACATATGGATATAAAAAATTTACAAAAACAGTATCTTATGATAGTTTTGAACCTGCAGGACAAGCGGGCAGTGTAATAGTTCCTAGAAATGAACAATATGATAAATGGGAACAATATAACAATTTGACAGCAACGCTTACTTCTACATATGAAAAGAATATACAAAAACATTCTTTTAAAATATTAGCTGGAGCATCTGCTGAATCTTATAGATATAGATACACTGTTGCATCTCGGAAAGATTTTCCTAATAATGATTTCAATGAAATAAATGCGGGTGACTCAAATACTTCCTATGCAGAAGGAAATTCGTCTTATAATTCTTTAGCCTCTCTTTTTGGAAGAATAAATTATTCTTTCGATGACAAATATCTATTTGAAGCAAACGTACGTTATGATGGATCTTCTAAATTTGTAGAGGGACATCAATGGGGATTGTTTCCTTCTTTCTCTTTGGGGTGGCGTATATCGGAAGAAAAGTTTTTTCAACCAATAAGTCTTTATGTGCAAAATCTTAAATTGCGAGGTTCTTGGGGTAAGTTAGGTAATCAACAAATAGATGATTATCAGGGATATTCAACATTTGGTACAGGCTATGCCTATTTATTTAACGGAGCTATAAGTACAAGCTATACCGAGACCGTTATGGGTAATCCTTTTATAACTTGGGAAACATCTACTAATTATAATATAGGACTTGATCTTTCAGTGTTGGATGGTAGGATGAATTTTAGTTTTGATTATTATAGGCGTTTGACTGATGATATTTTGTTAAAACTGGAGACTCCAGCTATATTAGGGATTAGCCCTTCAATGCAAAATGCAGGATCTGTGGAAAATAAAGGTTGGGAGTTAAGTTTAAATTGGAGTGATAAATTAGGTGATGAATTTCGTTATTCAGTCGGATTTAATCTATCCGATGTGAGGAATAAAGTTGTCGATTTGAAAGGATATAAATCTCCGACCAGTAGTTTGACAGCTCGTATAGAGGGAGAACCTTTGGATGCTATTTTTGGCTGGAAGACATTGGGGCTTTGTGTCAATGAAGAACAATATAACCAGTATAAAGATGTAATGAAATCTTATAATGTAAATTGGGGTATTGGAGATATTATTATTGATGATAGAAATAACGATAAGGTTATTGATGCTTCCGATAAGACTATTATAGGTAATCAAATTCCGCGGTTTACTTATAGTTTGAATTTAGGTTTCGAATATAAAAACTGGGATTTCTCTTGTTTGCTTCAAGGTGTTGGGAAAGCAGACGGGTATATGGGAATTGACGTTTTGGAACCATTAGGTACAAAAACAGCATTAAGGGATCATTATACGGATTCATTCAATCCTAAAAATCCTAATCCTAAAGCATATTATCCTCGTATGTCAAATTCTTCACGTTTGAATTATGGGAATTTTTCACATTGGGTTCAAGATGCGTCTTATTTACGTTTGAAAAATATTCAGTTAGGGTATACTTTTAAGTGGGAATATTTGGGTATTAGTGCTTTGAGATTAAGTGTTTCAGGTCAGAACTTGTTTACTGTAACGAAGTTCAAAGTTTTTGATCCTGAATCAGCTCTCAATTCATTTTCTTATCCTAATATATCCACTTTATCTTTTGGAATTAATCTAACTTTTTAAGCAATAGAATATGAAAAAGTATATAATCGGATTGTTATTCACATTTGTGTTGGTAAGTACTATAAGTTGTGATAGTTTTTTGGAGGCGACACCTCAGGATAAAGTGGCTGATGCTAATTTTTGGCAATCGGAATCTGATGCTGTAAAGTTTTTGACAAATATTTATGCTACAACATTTTTAGTTGGAACAGACCCGGAAAATATCCATTTTCTGGAAGCATGTTCGGATAATGCCTATAACCTTTGGCAAGGATGGTACACGGATGTTAAATTGGTGGCAAATGGTACACAGGATGCGTATAGTTCTGTTCCTAGTACTATTTGGTCTTGGCGTTATCAAACGATTAGGAAATGCTATCAGTTGTTAGAGAATGTCAGGAGTATTCCTGATGCAAATGAACAGACAATTGCCAGGCTAGAGGCTGAAACTCGATTTTTGTTGGCTCATAATTATTATGTACTGACATCTTTGTTCGGTGATGTTCCTTTTGTTGATAAGGTATTGACGGCTGTAGAAAGTAAGGAGATCGGCAACTCTCCTAAGAATGAAATAACTGATTATATTTTAGGTGAGTTGGATAAGGCGTCTGTAGTTCTTAAAACGGAAGAAATGGATTTTGGAAGAGCAACATGGGGAGCATGTGAGATGTTAAAAGCCCGAATTTATTTGATGGCAAATAATTATGAAAAGGTATTGGAGGTTACCAATGGATTGATTGGTAAATATGATTTGAATAGGGCTGGAGAGACTCCTTATGAAGATTTATTTGCGGGAAGGGCGGAAAAATCGGCAGAAATAATTTTTTCTGTATCTCGCGATAAAACAACGGGTAGTATAAATACTGGACATAATTCAAACCAGTCATTTTTGCTGAAAGCCATATCGGGAGGAGATGCTTTTTGTGCTATTACACCTACAGGCTCTTTGATTGACAGTTATCCGATGGCTGATGGTAGGATGATCCATGAAGAAGGTTCGTCTTATGATCCTAAAGATCCGTATAAAAACAGGGATCCTCGTTTTTATCAATCAATTATATATCCTACAGGAGAAATATATTCTTTGAATTCTGCGACAAATACAGTAGAGTTGATTCCTTATGATCCGGAAGATAGTGAAACTGTTTCTGACCATCAATATAATGCAGCATATCCTTCTTCTACAGGATATGTATGGAAAAAGTATATAGATCCGACCCCTCATGCAATGAATCAAATAACGGATTGTACTAATGATCATATTCTGATGCGCTATGCGGATGTTTTATTGATGAAAGCAGAAGCTTTGACGGAACTCTATGGAGAAAGCTCTAAAGAAGAGACTATCGATCTTATCGATATGCTTCGTGATAGATGTCGTGGGGGAAAAGTCCATCGTGAAAATTATAATTCGAAAGAAGAGCTTATTACTCTTGTCAGGAATGAAAGACGGATTGAATTAGCCAATGAAGGATTGCGTTATTTTGATTTGCTTCGTTGGAAAATGGCTGAGAAAAGCCCGCTAATCGATGGTGTTGGATTGAAAGGTGATTTATATGGTGCATATATGCGTTTGGATGGAGTAGGAAAGACTGATAGAACAGTAGAAGTAGATGGTGTTCCTCGAAGGTATGTGGAAACTCGGTATTTTGATCCGACAAAACATTATTTGCTGCCTATTCCACAAAAAGAAATAGATTTAAATCCTAACTTAGTCCAGAATGCCAATTGGTAAAATTACATATTCTTTCACTGAAAGAAATAGGAATCTGAAATGAAAATAATTTTATTCTTTTGTGATAAGATATATAACAAGCATGATATGAAAAGTAAGGAATATCTTTTAACTGTGTTTTATGCACTTTTGGTTTTGACTTTTTGGTCTGTTCCGGTTTCGGCCAAACCCATACAGGTCTTATTATTGAGTGGAGCCAATAATCATGACTGGCGAAGCACGACACCTTGTTTGGAACGTTTGTGTGAGCATTATCCGGATATACGGGTGACAGTGACTAATTGTCCTGATACATTGAATACCGAAATGCTGAAAGGTAAAGATGTAATAGTGAGTAATTGGAATACATTTCCGGAGAATACTTTTATGTGGAGCAAAGAATCGTGGCAAGCATTGGAACAGTTCGTCAGGAATGGCGGGGGATTTGTTACGGTCCATGCCGGGAGCTGCTCGAACTATGACTGGGACTTTTTTCTGCAGTTAACCGGTGGCCGTTGGGGGAAAGACACCCATCATGGTGCCATAGAAGACTTTGAAGTGAAAGTCGCTAAGGAACATCCGATAACAAAGGGAATTACGTCTTTTCAGTTTCGGGATGAATTATGGGAAAGCGTGGAATGGAGTAAAGGTGTTGAGGTACTTTGTACGGCAAGGGCCTCGTCCGGAGTAGATGAGCCGGTTGCGGTAGCCAAGCAAATGGATCGTGGCAGAAGTTTTTTTCTGGTGTTAGGCCACGATGCTGAGATTATGCAACAACCAATGTTTGAGAAATTACTGATCAGAGGCATTCGTTGGACTGCAGGAAAGAAGATAAAGTAATAACAACTTAAAAAATAATACAATTATGGCAATGAAAGTAGGATGTTTTGCACTGGTGAATGCGTTTTCTACGCTTCCGCAGCAATTGGCGCAAATTAAAGAATGGGGATTTAAGTATGCGGATGTGACCGATACGTCCGATGGTGCTTGCCTGGGGGCTGAATATGGTTTTACGTCGATGGCAAGCTTGGATGCCAATCCCTTTGATTTGAAAAGAATGTTCGAAACGTATGGCATAACGATGACCGGTGTGTGTGCCCATGCAAATCTTTTAGACCCGCCGGCTCCGTTCCGTTATGGAACTTCACAGTTGATGAAGGCGGTAAAACTGGCGGCATTGATGGGGGTAAAACATGTGGTAACGGCAGAAGGTGAACCACAAACGCCTTTCGGTAAGAACCTGTCTCATCAAGAGGCCATCTTCTCGGTAGTTGAAAAGCTGTACGAACCGCTACGGTTGGCGGAAGATTTGGGTGTCACCATCTTGTTGGAGCCTCATGGTTATTTGACGGACGATGCGGATAGTTTTGCAGAAATTATCGAACGGTGTAATTCCAAGGCTTTGGGCTTTAACCTGGATACCGGCAACTTGTGGCTGGGCGGCGGTGATTCATTGGAATACATCAAACGGTTCGGCCATCTGATAGGCCATGTCCATTGGAAAGACCTCTCGGAAGAGTTCGTCCCTTTGCGTGGGAAGATATTCGGTTGCGGCATGTCTGTGACTCCGCTGGGCAAAGGGGGTTGCAACGTGGCAGAGGTTTACAAAGCATTGGTGGAATTGGGCTATGACGGCTATTCTACTTTAGAGATTGCCGGTAAGGAGAGCGTCCTTGAAAGTTATGAATTTTTGAAATCCATGGGAGCTGAATGAAGTATAATTAAAGTATAACGTATCAATATGAAGAGAAGAGATTTTTTAACGGGTTCCGCTTTGGCGGGTACATCTTTATTGATGGGTGGCAGTGTGGCCGGTGGTGCCATGCTTACAGGTTGTACGGATAGTGGAAAATCCGGTGGTGCCAATGATTTTGTGTTGAAATCACGTGAAGAGTTGGGGCTTCCTCTTTCTTTGCGTAAAGCGGTGGATGGCAAGCCGCTTCGTGCCGGACTGATCGGCTGCGGCGGTCGTGCTACCGGAGCAGGGACACAGTTTATACAGGCTGGCGACGGGCTGTCGGTTGTGGCTTTGGCAGAAGCGTTACAGGAAAGATTGGACGGTGGGTTGAAATACTTCAACGAGAAGATGAAGCAAAACATCTCCAAAGACCATGCCTTCTTAGGCTTTGATGCTTATAAAAAGGTCATCGCATTGCCCGAAGTCGATGTGATTATTGCGGCTGTTCCGCCCCGTTTCCATCCGGAAATATTCAAGGCTGCCGTGGATGCCGGTAAGCCTGTCTTCATCGAGAAGCCGTTCGCTGTGGATGCTGCCGGTGTACGTACGGTTTTGGTTGCCGCCAAACAGGCCGACCAGAAAGGGTTGTCTGTCTGCTGTGGTACCTACCGCCGCCACATGAACAACTACATCGAAACCTACCGCCGGGTGGCTTCAGGTATGATTGGCGAGATTGTCGGTGGGGCTTGTTATTGGAATACCGCCCGTACTTGGTACCGTGACCGTCGTCCGGAGTGGAGCGACACGGAACATGTACTTTACAACTGGCTGAATTACCCGTTCATGGGAGGTGATTGTATTAACGACCACCAGATCCATAACATTGATGTCGTCAGATGGTTTATGGGTGACAAGACGCCTATGAGGGCAATAGGTCAAGGTGCTAAGATACGCCCTTCGCTCGGCAATAAATATGATTTCTTTATGGTCGATTATGAGTTTGAGAACAATATCCACATTATCAGTTCGACAAGGCATATCGACCAATGTTCGGACCTTATCGGCGAAGTGGTCCGGGGTACTAAAGGTAGCTCAAACTGTAGCGACACCATTTGGGACGAGAAGGGAAATGTCATCTACAAATACGAACCGGAGAAAGACGAGAACGGAAAACCGATAGATGATTACAGTGGTTTCCAGCAAGAGCATATCGATTGGGTGACATCCATCCGAGAGAACAAGCCATTCAACGATGCGAATAACATGGCTAACTCTACGTTGGCATGTATCATGGGACGCGAATCGGCCTATACCGGCAAGACCTATACATGGGATCAGATATTGGTGGATCAGAACCTGCTGGGACCGGACATCACGCAGCCCGGCTTCAAGATTCCGGAAGAACATCCGTTGCCAGGTAAAGCTACTGAACCGCACAAGGATACGAAGATATCGGTTTATTGACCTTTTGATAAATGTAAAGGGGGGGCAGGTTGCATTCTTTTGAAATGAGAATGTCTCAAAAGTCACACTATGGCACGTAAATGACGTAGATCAGTCAGATGAGCACAGATGAATAAATTGAAAATCAATCAATAATCTGTGTTCACCTGTTTAATCAATGTCATCTGTGTGCCATTTAGTGTATTTTGACATATCCTTTTGTATTATCACTATTGTGCAACAAAAAAACACCGATGAGGAAATGCTGACTTTAAACTTGATCTCTTAATGTTTTCAGTACATAAAGTGGGTAACTGAGATATTTTGTATATCTTTATCCCCCGTTAGCGATATTGTTATGAAGGAGAGCACTGAGATACAAACGTTTAATCATCTGTTTACGAACTACAAAGATCGCTTTGTTCATTTTGCAAGGACGTATGTGGATGACAGGATGATGGCTGAAGATATAGCCGTTGAAAGTCTGATGTACTATTGGGAAAATCGTCGGAAACTCGATGCTCATACCAATGTGCTGGCATATATATTGACTGTTATCAAGCATAAATGTCTGGATCATTTGCGACAATTACGCGTTCAGGAAGATTATGAAGAATATGTGAAAACTAATGAGACCCGTAAGTTGAATATCCGTATCACCACTTTGGAAGCTTGTAACCCCGAACGGATCTTTTCAAAAGAACTACAGGAGTTGGTTGATAAGGCATTATTGTCCCTTCCCCCACAAACCCGAGATATTTTTACAAGAAGCCGCTATCATAACCAAAGCCATAAAGAAATAGCCGATGCATTGGGTATCTCTACTAAAGCAGTGGAGTTTCATATTACCAAAGCATTGAAGGTACTTCGTGTTGCGTTGAAAGATTATTTACCGGTATTGTTTTTCTTTGGTATTTGTTAGTAGACCGATCTTTTCCCTTTTAATGAATATTTATTTCAAAAAAGTTCACTTTTCCGTTAGGGATGTTTCCGGCTGGAACGCTTTATATATAGAACGATGAAAAAGATGCAAAAAGAAACATTATATAAATACTTTGAAGGTATCGCTTCTCCGGAAGAAGAAGCGGCTGTTTACCGTTGGCTGGATGCCTCTTCTGAAAACGAAGAAGAGTTGTTGAAGGAGCGCGAGTTCTTCGATGCAATGATCTTGGCCGGAAGTGCAGATGAAAAGGCAGAAGGAGAGAAGCTGGCATTGGATGCGAACAAAGGACCGTTTATTCGTCCCTGGATGCGCGAAGTACTGAAAGTAGCCGCCGTTGTGGCAGTGACGGTAGCTTGTGGATTATACTTCTATGCATCAGAAAAGAAAGAACTGTTAGCGGCAATGAATACGATAACGGTTCCGGCAGGACAACGGGTAAATCTGACATTATCGGATGGAACGACGGTTTGGTTGAATGCCCGTTCAGAGATGGTTTATCCGGCAGTTTTCTCCGGAGCGAAACGTGAGGTGAAGCTGGATGGCGAAGGATACTTCGAAGTAAAACATGATAAGGAATCTCCTTTCGTGGTTCATACCCGGAAATGTGATATAGAAGTATTAGGGACGAAGTTTAACGTGGAAGCCTATTCGGATTCGGAAGAGTTTTCAACATCCTTGATGGAAGGCTCTGTGAAAGTGACGGATAATTCAGCTGTCTCAGCTTCGGTCCTTTTGAAACCGGATCAGGAGGTTCATATGAAAGATGGCCGGTTGTTAGTTTCATTCATTGATGATTATGATCATTTCCGTTGGCGGGACGGATTGGTTTGTTTTGACAATATCGCTTTTAGTGAGTTGATGAAACGTTTCGAAAAATGTTACGGTATATCCATTGTTGTAGAGAATAAGAAGCTGGAAGAATATTCGTGCAGCGGTAAATTCCGTATTTCCGACGGATTGGATAATGCGTTACGAATTTTGCAGCGGAATGCTAAATATACGTTTGAAAGAAACGATGATAATACCATTGTTTATATAAAATAAGTCTAATTAAAAATGAAACAGCCTATGGAACATGAAAAGCAGAGTTAATCTTAAAGCAGAAAGTTAATCTTAAAATGAAATGCCGACAAGTGTCCCCACACCCATCGGCATCCAATTAACACAGTTAAAAATAAATGTATTAATCAATTAGCAACAACAAAGATATGAATAAAAAATTCTTATCGTGGGTTTTCTATGACAAAACCCAACGGTGTAAACACTTTTTTAGAATCATGAAGCTAACCACTTTATTCTTGTTCGTGTTAATCTTCTGTCTACATGCAGAAAACACTAATTCGCAGAATGTCAGGGTTACTGTAAAACAAAATAATACGGAACTATCCAGTGTTTTAACTGACATAGAGAAGCAGACAGATTATTTGTTTGTTTATGACAAATATGTCAATGTGAACCGTAAAGTGTCGGTAAACTTGAATAAAAAGCCTCTTGAGGATGTCTTGAGCCAGTTATTTAACGGTACAGATGTGAAATATACAGTAGATGGTTCGTATATAATATTGTCACCTAAGACTGAAACAGGACATATTGCATCGTTGATAACTCAACAAAAAAAGATTGTAACTGGAATGGTAAAAGATAATTATGGAGATCCGGTTATTGGGGCTAATATCATAGAAAAGGGAACGACAAATGGAGTAATAACCGATATCAATGGTTCTTTCAGTATTAACGTGCCGGAGGGAGCCGTATTACAAATATCGTATATCGGATATCTTTCCAAAGAATTGAAAGTCGGAAATGAAACTTCTTTTAATGTTGTTCTTCAGGAAGATAATCAGACTTTGGATGAGGTTGTTGTGGTTGCCTACGGTACACAAAAAAGATCAAATCTAACTGGTTCAGTAGATGTTGTCCGTTCCAAAGATTTGGAAAATCGTCCGGTAACTAGCGCCAGTTCCATGTTGCAGGGGAAAGCGAGTAGTATAACTTTTTCTACTCCGTCCGGCGGAAATACACCTGGAAAAAATCCAACCATCCAAATACGTGGACAAGCAGCCCTGAATGAATCGACTCCTCCTCTCGTCGTAATCGATGGAATACCTTCAGAGATGGCTGATTTTAATGCCTTAAATCCGAATGATGTAGAAAGTATTTCAGTTCTGAAAGATGCTGCAGCATCAGCCGTGTATGGAGCACGTGCTCCATACGGTGTTCTTATGATCACGACCAAAATGGGACGAAGAAACGAAAAGCCGACAGTTACGTATGGTGGAAATTACGGAATAGTAAATCCTGTTAATATGCCAAGAATGGCTGATTCCTATACTTTTGGATTATTAAAGAACCAATCAAAAATTAATGCTAAAATGCCAAGAGCATTTACTGATGATAAATTGGATTTGATTTTAGATAATATTCAAAACCCAGGTAAATATACGCTATTGGATTTGGTCCCAGGAGAAGGTAATGACTGGGGATGGGGAAATAAATCTTATTGTAATAACGACTTTATTGATATTTGGTTGCGTTCGTCTTTTCGTCATCAACATGACTTATCTGTAAGAGGAGGAAATGATAAGACGTCTTATTTTGTTTCTACTGGATATGTTTATCAGCCTGGTATTTTTAATTTTGTTGAAGATATAGATAACTATTCGCGTTTTAATATAAATGGAGGGTTAGAGACAGATATTACTTCTTGGTTGAAATTGACTTATCGTTCTCGTTATTCTTATGAGACGACTAAAGAGCCCTGTTTTGAAAATAACTGGGGACGAAAAGCTGTTTATGATTTTGCATATGGTGCATGGCCTGTTACTCCTGTGAAAAATCCAGATGGGTATTATAATGAAGGAAATCGAATAGGTACGGGTGTAGGAGCTGGAAATAAAACAGATTTGCAGCATCGTTTAGATAATATTTTATCTTTAGATTTTAATTTAGCAAAGGGATGGACTGCACATGTTGATGGTACCTGGAGAATGAACTTCCGGGATTATCAGACATTACGAAAACCTGTTTATGGTCTGAGACCCTCGGGAGATCAATTTACTTTCGGAGGAACTGAATCTTCATTGGCTAAGCAAACAGATATGAATCGTTATTGGACTATACAGGGATATACTGCTTATGAACATCAGATTAAGAAACATAATTTCAGAGTCCAGTTGGGTGCTCAGGCTGAGGAAAATATTTACAGAGAATTGTCTGGTACTGCAAAGGATTTGTTTGTTCCGGATATGGATGCCGTATCGATAGCTCAGGGTATACGAACTTTTGATGATAAAATAAACGATTGGGCAACCGCCGGTTTTTTCGGTAGAATAAACTATAATTTTGATGAACGTTATTTTGTGGAATTGAATGGACGTTATGATGGGTCCGGAAGATATTCAAAAGGTTCGCAATGGGGATTTTTCCCTTCTGCATTTGCTGCATGGAATATCAGTAATGAAAGTTTTTGGGCGGGAATCAAAGATATCATAAACTTTTCAAAATTGAAAGCTTCGTATGGGACTTTAGGTAATCAGGGTAATTCGGCAGGATACCTGCATATTCCGACAATGGAAGTTGCATCTGAGTCTAATTGGATATTCAATGGAAGTCGTCTTCCTTATGTAAAAACTCCGGGTATTTTGAATATGTTCAGGACTTGGGAAAAAATTACAACTTTAGACCTTGGTCTGGAGATGAGATTACTTGATAGTCGGTTGTCTGCAGAACTTGGATATTTTAATAGACGTTCGTGGGATATTATAGGACCTCCAACTCCTAAAGCTGCTGTCCTTGGAACAAGTGCACCACAAGTGAATAATGCCGAGTTTACGACGAAAGGTTTTGAAATGCAATTGAGTTGGAGAGATCAGATTAATGAAAGATGGGATTATAGTGCATCCCTGAATTTAGCAGATGCTCGTAGCAAAATTACTAAATATAATACATCTTCTAATTCTTTTGGTCAGACATCTGATGGAAAGGAAAAATGGTATGTAGGAAAAGAATTTGGAGAGATTTGGGGATACAAAGCAGAAAGATTCTTGACTAAAGATGATTTTGACGAAAATGGAAAGCTCTTGGTCGATCAAAGTAAGATTCATGCAAACTGGTATCCGGGAGATGTCAAATATGAAGATTTGAATGGAGACGGAGAAATAACGCCAGGTAATTCAACAGTAGAAGAACCGGGTGATAAGAGGATTATAGGTAATTCAACTCCACGATTCAGATATGGTATAAATCTGTCAACGGGCTATGAATTTGAAAAAGCTGGACGTTTAGATTTGTCTTTATTTTTTGAAGGTGTAGCGAAGAGGGATGTATTTATGAATGGTTCTTTCTTTTTCTGGGGTACAGGCGTAAGTAATTCGTTTGCCAGTTCAGTATTCAATAATGATAAACATATGGATTTCTATCGTGATGAAACAACAGAAGCACGTTTGCTTGAATATATGGGAGAAAATATTAATTCATATTTCCCACGTCCTTATGATAATGCTGAAGGAAACAAGAATTTCCAGGCAAGTACAAAATATTTATTGAATGGAGCCTATATTCGCCTGAAGAATTTACAATTGACCTATACTTTACCGAAGCATCTGATCTCAAAAGTGGGAATGACAAATTGTCGAGTTTATTTTTCAGGAGAGAATTTGTTCGTGTTGTCTGGATTACCTTCTTATATAGATCCGGAAAATGTTAGTGGAGGTAGAATGTATCCACAACAGGCTGTTTATTCTTTTGGTGTTAATGTTAGTTTTTAATTACATAATCATAGAAAATAGTTATGGCAAATATATTTAAGAAAATGAAGATTGTTCATAAAAATCTTCTTTTAATTCCGTTAGCATTTGTTGCATTTTGTTCGTGTGATGATTTTTTGGATAGAAAACCTTTAGATGAAGTCTCTCAATCAACTTTCTGGAAAACACCGGGACAGCTAGATTCTTATATTTTAGGTAAGTATGACTGGCTTCCTGGATCATTGACAGATTGGGGATTAGGTTATTATGTGGATGACCAAAATTCAGATAACATGGTTATAGGGATGAATCACCCGACTTGGATGAATGGAGAGAATAATACGACTCCAACCAGTGGTGGAAATTGGAAGTGGGAGGCCATTCGCGAGATAAATATGTTTTTTGATAATTATACATCCTGTGAATCACCTTTTAGTGCTTATGCTCAAACGTATGGTGAGGCATGTTTCTTAAAAGCTCTTAAATATCATGAGTTGGTGAGGAATTTCGGGGATGTGCCCTGGTATTCATCAGTCATTTCGGATACAGACGAGGAGATGTTGAACAAAGCGCGGGATCCACGTTCTCTGGTTGTTGATTCTATTATGAACCTAATAGATCAATCGGTTGAACATTTAGGCCTCCGGAGTGCAGTAGGGGTAAATAGGATTAATAAAGAAACTGCACTTATCTTTAAATCCAGAGTTGCGTTGTTTGAAGCGACATGGGCAAAATATCATGCAGGTAGTCCTTCTGCGTCGGATGTGGATGCTGATAAATATTTTCGAAAAGTGATTGAGGCCTATGATCAGTTTAAACAACTTTGTGGGGGATTCGAAGGTAAGCTCTATTCAACAGGGCATCCGGAGTCGGATTACTATAATCTATTTAATCGGTTTGATTATGCTGATATCCAGGAGGTCACTTTAAGTAAAAAATATTCAGAGGCTTTAGGTATTAAAAATAATGTAAATGTACAGGTTTGGTGGTATGGCTATTATAATTGTTCATACACCTTGGATCTTATACGTAGTTATCTATCAAAGGATGGTAAATCTATTGATATAATGGATAGAACTGTTATTGGAGAAACTGGTGCAGCTTATTTGTCGGAATTAGCTTCAAAACTTGATCCTCGTTATCGGCAAAGTGTATTTACTCCTGGTGATTTGTTGAATACAGTTACTCCAGGTTTTATTGATTCTTTATTTACAGTACCTCAGATACATATGTCGGAAGCCAATCGTAATACAACTACAGGATTTGCCCCTAAAAAAGCACATAATCCGGAGGGACCGATTCAAAATCAGATGGATCCTTTAGTTTCAGGTATTTCATTCAGAATTCCGGAGTTGATGCTGAATTATGTGGAAGCGTATGTGGAATTAAATGGAACATTTCCTGATTTGTCGGATAATATAGATTTACTACGTAAACGTGTTGGGATGCCTACTCTAACAGATGTTAAGCCGCAAGTAGAATCATGGTGGCCTGATTATGGATATCCGATTTCTGATAATTTGGCAATCGTGCGACAAGAACGTCGTATAGAATTAGCAGGGGAAGGTTATCGAAGAGGCGATTGGAAACGATGGAGAGCTCATAAACTTTTTGATGGAAAACGTCCGAAAGGATATAGATATAACCAGGATGATTATATTAAACTGGGCTTAAAAATTCCAACTATACCTGTAGATGCTGATGGTTATTTAGACCCGTATACTGTGAGCTTAAATGGAGGCACATTTAAATTTAATGCAGGGCGTGATTATTTAAGTCCGATTCCAATGGATGAAATGCTTATTAATCCTAATTTGAAACAAAATCCAGGTTGGGATTCTCCTAAATAAAAAAGTGACAGAGGGTGTTTCATATTAAATATTGGGGACACCCTCTAATTAAATTGGTTGTATAGATAATTATGACAAGAAGTATATGTTGAATAAGTTTTTTTTAGTAAAGCCTTCTACCATTCCTCTTATATTTTTAACTAGCCAGATTGGTTTTAGTAATTTGGTAGAGGGGAAAACTAAAGCTGATTTACCTAATATAATAGTAATATTAGCAGATGATTTGGGATATGGAGATGTAAGTTCTTATGGGGCTATAGGTATTCGGACACCAAATATTGATAGAATAGCTAAATCGGGAATTAGATTTACTAATGGATATGCAACATCTGCAACATCGACCCCTAGCCGATATGCATTAATGACAGGTTTGTATCCTTGGAAGAATAAAGAAGCTAGGGTGTTACCCGGTGATGCTCCATTAATTATATCTACGGATTGTCAGACTTTACCCAAAATAATGCAGGAAGCTGGATATGTGACTGCTGCTATTGGTAAATGGCATTTAGGATTAGGTAATGGAAATGTTGATTGGAATCAGAAAATATCACCTAACCCGAATGATATAGGTTTTGATTATTCTTATATACAGGCAGCAACAAACGATCGAGTACCTTGTGTTTTTGTGGAGAATGGTCTTGTTGAAGGGTTGGATGCAGATGATCCAATTTATGTTAGCTATAAAGATAACTTTCCAGGAGAACCTAGTGGGAAAGATAATCCGGAGCTTTTAAAAATGCATTCAAGCCATGGTCATGATATGGCTATAGTAAATCATATACCTCGAATTGGTTATATGAAAGGAGGAAAAAAGGCTCTATGGACTGATGAAACTATGGCTGAAGTTTTTGTTGATAAAGCGATAGACTTTCTTCAGAATAATAAAAACAGTCATTTTTTTATGTATTTCGGTTTACATCAGCCTCATGTTCCTCGGGTCCCCAATGAACAGTTTGTTGGAAAATCAGGAATGGGACCGAGGGGAGATGCTATATTAGAAGCAGATTGGGAAGTAGGTGTTTTATTGGATGAGTTAGAACGATTAGGAATGGCTCAAAATACACTTATAATATTTTCAAGTGATAATGGCCCTATTTTAAATGATGGATATAAAGATATGGCAATGGAGTTATTGGGAGATCATAAACCGGCTGGGGTGTTACGCGGAGGGAAAAATAGCTTATTTGATGGTGGCACTCGAGTTCCGTTCATGGTTTCGTGGCCAGGAACAATTACTCCCGCCGTGTCTGATGCTCTTGTTTGTCAAATGGATATTTTAGCATCTTTGGCTGATTTATTGAAGATTCAGATTAGCCAACCAAAGGATAGTCAAAACCTTTTACCTGTTTTTATGGGACAGTCTAAGGAAGGGCGTGAAGATTTAATACTAGAAGGTGTAAGAACCTTAGCGTATCGTCATAAAAATTGGGTAATGATACCTCCTCATTCAGGAGATTCATATTGGCCGTTGGTTCATACAGAAACAGGTTGTTCTCCTAATTATCAATTGTATAATTTGTTAGAAGATGTTCATCAAGATCACAATTTATCAGTTGATTCACTTGATTTGTTGGCTAGACTAAAGGAACGTTTTCTTTTTTTGATAAAAGGAGCTCAATCTGATGTTTTAAATCGATTTTTATAAATTATATATAGGAACAGTTATGATGAGATTAGAAAAAAACATATTATTTACGACTTTAGGTTTATTGGCACTCCATACAACAGTGCGAGCAAGTGATAAACCGAATGTGATTTTTATTTTGGCAGATGATATTGGATATGCTGATTTCGGTTGTTATGGAGCCAAACAAATAAAGACTCCCAATCTTGATAAATTGGCCCGAACCGGAGTGAAATTTACTAATGCGTATTCGCCTGCATCGACATCAACGCCTTCTCGTTATGCCTTGCTTACAGGAGAATATGCATGGCGGGCTGGAGCTCATATTTTACCAGGAGATGCCCCGTTATTGATAGATACTCAAAAAAACAATTTGCCAAAAACATTTCAACAAGCAGGGTATCGTACAGGTATTGTTGGAAAATGGCATTTAGGGTTAGGTAGCAGAGAGAACAAGGTTGATTTTAATAAAACTATAGTGAATGGTCCCAAAGAAGTTGGATTTGATTATTCTTATATTTTCCCGGCAACCAATGACCGTGTACCATGTGTTTATATTGAAAATGGGAATGTAGTCAATTTATCTTATGAAGACCCTATACAGGTTTCTTATAATCATAAAATTGGAAATAATCCAACAGGAAAAGAAAATCCGGAATTATTGACTCTTCAGCCGAATTTGGATCATGATGGTACTATTGTTAATGGGATAAGTCGTATCGGTTGGATGAGTGGTGGAACAAACGCTTTGTGGAAAGATGAGGAGATGACGGATGTTTTTTTAGATAAAGCTTTACAATTTATTAAAGATCAAAAGGACCATCCTTATTTTCTTTATTTTGCTACTCATAATGCCCATGAGCCACGGATTCCATCTCCTAAATTTAAAGGTAAATCAAAAGCTGGTATTTATGGTGATGTAATTGAAGAATTCGATTATATAGTAGGAGAGGTAATTAAGACTTTGAAAGAAAGTGGAGAATTTGACAATACGATTATTATTGTTAGTAGTGACAATGGTCCAAAGGTAAAAGAGGGGTATGACGATGGTGCTTTGGAGAATTTAAACGGACATAATCCTTATTGGATTTTAAGAGGGGAAAAGGGAGCATTAAATGAAGGGGGAGTTCGTGTCCCGTTTATTTTCAGTTGGCCTCAAAAAGTAAAGAAAGGTTTCATTCAAAATCAACCGTTTTGCTATCTTGATATGTTAGCTACTTTTTCTGGAATGTTGGGATTTAAAGAAGAAAATTTGTGTATGAATGACAGTAGAGATGCTTCTCAACTATTTTTTAATTTTCAAGCAGATATCTATCGCCCATATTTAGTTGTTCAGAATAATGGGAGAAATATTGCTATACGGTCTGGAGAGTGGAAATGGATTCCTGCTCAAAGTAATCAAAATGAAGAATTATATAATCTGAAAAACGATCCGTCTGAATTACATAATGTAATGCCTGCTTATTGGAAGATTGCTTTAGATTTGAAAAGGCAAGTTTCTGAATTGTCACAAATTAGAAATAAAGAGTAATCCAAGCTTATATTAATATAAATATTCTTTACACATGGAACTAACAACAAAAAAAGATTACGAGGAATGTGTAAATCGTATAGAAGCATGGTTTGCCGGAGAAATTTTGGATAGGGTTCCTATTCGTTTTCATAGACACAATGCGGAATATGATGTGATACATCAGAGTAACCATCAGACGTTGGAAGATCGTTGGATGGATGCTGAATATCAGGTGGATTGTTTTAAAGCAGAAATACAAGGACATCGTTTTAATGCAGAAACATTCCCGATGTTTTGTCCTAATCTGGGACCGAATGTGTATGCTGCTTTTCATGGCGGGGAGATGGAGTTTGGAGAAACTACATCCTGGTACCATGAAATCATTCAGGATTACGAACGTGATCTTCCTTTACTGCAGTTTTCCAAAGAGAATAAGTATTATAAAAAGATATTGGAGCTGACTCATGTCGCTTTGGAAAAATGCCAGGGAGACTATCTGGTGGGTTATACAGATTTGCACCCGGGTATGGATTGTGCTTTGGCTTGGCGGGGAGTGAATAATCTGTGTATGGATCTGGTGATGGACTCCGAAAATACTAAAAAGCTGATGGACTTGTCAACTGCCCATTTCCTTGAAGTCTACAACGAATATGATGCCATATTGAAAGCACACGATATGCCTTCCGGCTGTTGGATGAACATTCCGATTAAAGGACGAATGCATGTGCCTAGCGCGGATTTCTCCTTTATGATATCTCCTGAGGATTATATAAAATGGGGGTTGCCTATATTGGAACAGGAAGTGAAAACAATGACACATAATGTCTATCATGTAGACGGAAAAGGTGTTGCCAATCATATAGATGCCATCTTGAGTGTTCCAGAGATACAATGTATACAATGGGTTCAGGGAATGGGAGATGATTATCCTATTATGCAGCATTTGGATTTTATCCGTTATGTTCAATCCCGTAAAAAAGGTATTATTGTGGATTTGGCTAAGGAGGATTTGGATGAATACATGGAAATAATGTCTCCGGATCATACCTTTTTATGGATTGCCACTGAATCTGAAGAGGAAGAATTTGATATAATGAAGAGAGTAGAAAAATGGTGTCGTAAATATTAAAATAGAATTACAATGAAGAAGAATACATTTATATTGTTAGGAGGTTTATTATTAGGGTGTGTAACTGTCCTTAGCGCTCAAACCCTTCCGGCGAATTTTGAAAAGCATTTAAAATCCGCCTCAGTCTCCGTCTCCGGAGATACCTTGATCGCTTCTACCGGTAAGATGGAGCGTAAATGGATATTGAATGAGGCGGGACTTCGTACGGTCTCTGTTAAGGATTTGTCTGTTAATAAGGAGTGGGGGAAGGAACAACCGAATGTTGTTTGCGATTGGGACTTGCCTGGAGCGATAACCCCGACATCTAAAGCCGTCTTAAAAGATATTGAAGCCAAGGTGAGCGATGATGATGGATTCATCAATGAACATTTGGAAATAGTTACAACATTTCAGTATGATTCGGCTCGTTTGGAACTTCAACATGTCGTTTGGCTTTTTCCGGATGCGAATGGTTTGCGGACGCAATTGCGGGTGAAGGCATTGGAAGGTTTTAAGTCGGAGGGCTTGCCGGAGAAGGAGACGAGTCGTAATTATTTTGGTCATACTTTGTCGGTGCCAAGTGGACGTGTGGAGTATCTGCCGTTGGATTATTCGGTGAAGAATCAACGCAGGTATTGGGGCTATTACAATAATCCGGGGTCTCGCCATGACCAAAGCCGGGATATGCTGAAAGAAGAGGTGGTTGTAGGTTATCCTGTGTTCCAGGATGAGGACATTAATTGGGCTAGTTGTGTTTCGTCCGAATACGAAAACGAAGGTGTGATTGTCGTTAAGGAATCTCATAAATGCGTGAACCAACAGGGACATAATACGGGAAGTTTCTATGCCGGTCCGCAAGGTTTGTTCGTTACCGGATGGGGATTGAATCCTAACGAGATTGTGTCCGATCGTTTCCGTGAGTGTTGGGCGAACTGGACAATTGTGTATTCCGGTGGAGAAGGCGGTATGCAGTTGGCTTTAAAGAAATTCGATCGTACCCGTTATCCGGTATTCGCGGAGCGGGATATTATGATTATAAACGATACTTGGGGACCGGCCAATCCGGGTGGAGGACAATTTGCTGCTGAGGATTATTTGTTAAAGGAGATTCCTCTTTTGGCCGATTTGGGAGTAGATGTACTTCGTATTGATGACGGATGGCAGATAAACCCTTGGGGTGGAGAAAAAGAAGTGTTCCGGCCAAGTTATGAGGATGGATGGAAGAATATTATTGAGTCTTGCAAGAAGAACGATGTTAAATTGGGTCTTTGGATTGCCATTCAAAGGGCTAAACAAAAGGATTTATTGCAGAACCTGAAGGAAGCGAATGTGGTTACCTGGAAAGTGGATTTCGACCATTTGAACAACCGCTCGGCTTTTGAAAATCGTTTCAAAGGAATCCGTGAGGTAATGAAGAATGCTTGGATGAAGACGCAGTTTTCTTTCTGCCCGGAGTATGATGATCCGCGATATGGCTGGTATTATGCAAAAGAATATGGTAGCATCTATTTCCAGAATATACAGGAGGCGTTGCCGGAACATCTGATCATGGTGCCTTATCATGTGTTGCGTCAACATTGGCTGATGAGTAAATATTTCAATAGTAATAAGTTGCAGGTCTTACTCCAGAACCCGAAGCGGGTCGATACACGCTATAGCGATGCGGACAAGCATGGACACGGCTATTGCTTTGCGATGGGATTGCCCTTTATTCCGGTCTTTTTCCAGAGTGCACAATATCTGGATGAAGCTGGCCGGAAAGAGTTGAAATCTCTTATTTCCCTGTATAAGGAGCATCGCGAGAAGATGTTTGACTGCTATAGTTTTCCGATAGGCGAGACACCGACTAATGCTAGTTGGGCAGGTTTCCAGTTTATCAATGACAAGCAGGATGAAGGCTATCTGCTTTTGTTCCGGGAGTTACATAATGGAGAGGTTAACAAACCGATTCAATTGAAATTCTTGGCAGGAAAGAAGTTGAAAATATCCAACTTGAAAAGTAAGCAGACAAAAGAAGTAGAGGTATCGAAGGATGGTTCTGTTACTTTTACAATTGACAATCCGGCAGATTATTCCTTCTTACAATATAAAGTGATGTAATAAGCAATAATAATCCACCCAATAGGCAATTATTTGCTATTTTGTATGCTCTAAAAGCTATTTACATTTGTTGGTAATTTAAGATAATATTGTACATTTTTGTGCAATCGAGATGCTTATAAAACAAATATAAATAAACGATGAAGATATACCAACTTTTAATACTTGGAGGGGTAGTGGCGATGTCACTGCTCCTCTCTTGTCAAAATGGTCCATTAATATTGGCTGACCAGGGACGAAGTGACTATGTAATTGTAGTATCTTCGGATGCAACAGAAAATGAACGACATGCCGCTAATGAGTTTAGTCGGTTATTGGCTTTGAGTAGCGGTGTTACCTTACCGGTGGTTTTGGATACGGAGTCTGGCGGGCGGTATGAAATTTTGATTGGTGCCTCCTCACATACCGATATTGATACAACCCAACTTGCAGAAGACGGATTTACAATTCGGACAGAAGGAAGACGCTTGTCGATTGTTGGTGGCAAAGATAAAGGAACATTATACGGAGTTTATTCTTTCTTTGATCAATATCTTGGATATCGTTGTCTTTCATCCAAGGTATTTGAGTATCCGAAACTTAAACAGGTAGAGGTTGGGAAGATAGATGATACACAGGTACCGGTTAATCTATTCCGTGATACGCATTATCGCGATGCGTTTGATCCGTTCTACTCTGATTGGCATAAAATCGATCATTGTACATTAGACGGCGTGACGGATGGTGAATGGGGATATATGGTTCATACATTTGAATTGTTGGTTCCGCCTGCTGAATATTTTAAAACACATCCCGAATATTATGCGTTGATTGACGGAAAAAGAAATCCGGCTCAGTTGTGTCTTTCCAATCCCGAGGTTTTTGATGTACTGGTGAAGAATTTGGAAGATGCGATGGCTCAGTTTCCGAAAGCCACCTACTGGTCGGTCAGCCAAAATGACAACTATGGGTATTGCCGTTGTGAGAAATGTGCGAAACTGGATGAGCAGGAAGAGAGTCACAGCGGTTCAGTCTTGGATTTTGTGAATCGGGTGGCTGAGCGTTTCCCCGACAAAGTAATTTCAACGTTGGCCTATCAATATAGCCGTAAGCCGCCTCGCTCAATCGTTCCGCGTGAAAATGTGCAGATTATGCTTTGTAATATTGAGTCGGAGCGCCAAGCACCTATTGCTACCAATCCGAATGATAACTTTGGTGAAGATCTTCGTGCCTGGGGTAAACTGACTCGGGATATTATGATTTGGGATTATGTCGTACAGTTTAGAAACCTGGTAAGTCCGTTCCCTAACTTACGGGTCTTGCAACCGAACATTCGGTTTTTCGTAGAGAATGGAACGAATGCCCATTTTCAACAAGGGAACCGGGAGATAGGCGGTGAGTTTTATGAATTGCGCCAGTATTTGATTGCTCGTTTGCTTTGGAATCCCAATTGCGACATCAATGCAGAAATGGATGATTTCTTGAAACACTATTACCACGAGGCAGCCCCTTATATTCGCCGGTATATCGATCTGATGCATGATGAACTGGAGGCTTCCGGCGAGAAGTTGGGTATCTTTATGAATCCGGAAGATTATTGCGAAAAAGGTTTTTTGCGGGATGAGTTGATGGAGCGTTACGAAGCTATATTTACTCAGGCAATGAAGGCCGTCGACGGACAACCGGAAATATTACAACGGGTGAAGGTGGCTCATATGCCACTTACGTATGCTTTGTTTAATATAGCGAAAAAAAGAGGAACGGCAGATAGGCGTTGCTTCGAACAGATAGATGGAAAATGGCGTACGCGTCCGGAAATTCTGACTCGTCTGGATGAGTTCGTTGCTCTTTGCCGTGAGACAGGAGTTACACGTCTTTCGGAGTGGCATACGACACCGGATGAGTATGATGTGCAGATGCATGAGTTTTTTGAGGGCATCAACAGAAAAGTCGGGAACGATTGAAGAAATAACAAGATACAAACACTTTATAAGAAACAGAATGAATAAACGAATTCTATCAGGAGCCTTTCTGATCGCTCTATTGGGAATGTGCTCATCATGTACAAATAACGACTATACATTATCCTCACCCGACGGCAACCTGGTTATGCAACTCTGTCCGAATGAGGAGGGAGAGTGGACCTATTCTTTCCAGGCGGAAGGTACTCCGCTCATCAACGAATCTGAATTGGGCTTTGACTTGGTTGGTGACGATGACATACCGGGCGAAGGCTGGAAAGTCAATGATGTCTCCAAGAGAAAAGTGCGCGATGTGTGGAAACCGATATGGGGAAAACGTACGGAGGTGGATGACCATTTCAATGAAGTGGTCCTTGAATTGAGCCGTAAGGGTGCTTTCCCGGAAAAGATAATCTTGGTAGCACGCGCCTACAACGACGGCGTAGCTTTCCAATACCGTATTCCTGAAGACCTGGCGGGAGAGGCCAAGGTGGAATCGGAAGAAACCTCCTACAACTTTGCCGGCGATTATACGGCATGGTATTACAACGGCGAATATCACAACCTTGGTCCGGAAAGACTGACGGAAACCGGAGAGGAACGATTGCCGGTAATGACGATCCAAGCCAGCGACCGCCATTTTATGGCTATCCATGAAGCGGACTTACGTACGGGCGAACCGCTCCGGTTGAAGTCGGAGAAAGGGAAAACGGAATTTACCGTGGCTTCCAAACCGTCTGCCTTAGTCCCCGGATATGCCTCCGCCTGGCGTGTCATTATGCACGGCAACCAGCCGGGTGAACTGGTCGACTCGCATTTAATAGAACTTCTCAACCCCGACCCGGATCCCTCGTATGACTTCTCCTGGGTAAAACCGAGCGTCGCCCTGTGGGATTGGCGTATCGACGGTGCGGAATGGGAAGGCTTTAAGTATACGATGTCTTACCCTTCCTGGATTCGGATGGTTGACTTCGCGGCCGAACAAGGCTTCAAATATCTGGTGCTGGATGCCAACTGGTATGGTCCAGAGTTTGAATCAGATTCTGATCCGACAAAGGGAGACAAGGCACGCGATGTGCAAAAGCTGATTGCGTACGGAAAGGAAAAGGGCGTAGGCATCTGGCTATATCTGAATGATGTGGGAGGACGTCAATACCCTATCGAGGAGACGTTGAAGCAATATGGCGAATGGGGTGCAGCCGGTGTGAAATACGGGTTTATGAGCGGAACACAGGAGGAGAAAAACCATCGTACACGGATGATTACCGAACTATGTGCCCAAAATCATCTGCTGGTGGATTATCACGACGGCCCTGTGCACCCCTATGGACAGATGCGTACTTGGCCGAATGCTGTCACGCGCGAATACAATTTTGCCCAGTTGGATGCTCATCGTGTGTTCGAACCGAAGACCTTCGTCACTTCCGTATTCGTCAATATGGTGGCCGGTCCGCTGGATATGAACAACGGTATGTTCGACCTGCGCCAGGGACCTACCACCCGCGTGGACAATAATCAGGAATGTCCTTCTACCGTCGTGTCCGAGGCGGCCCGCACCTTAATAACCTTCTCCGGTGCCACCATTCTTCCGGATATCCCTGAGTATTATAAGAAATATCCGGAGTTGCTCGATTTCATCTCTTCCCAGAAGATGCCTTGGAAGGAGAGTCGTACATTGCAAGGTGTAATTGGCGAATACATTGTTATGATGCGTCAGACGGAGGAGGCTTATCTGGTAGGCGCAGCCACGAATGAATCCGGTCGTACCATCAACTTGCCGCTTGATTTTCTGCCTGAAGGTAACTATTTGGCTGAGATTGTGGAAGATGGAGATAATGGGCATTATCTAAACAATCGGGAAACGTATAAAGCTTCGAAGAAAGAGGTGACCAGTAAGGATACGATTACGCTTACGTTGGCACCAGGCGGAGGCGCTTGTTTGAAAATTGCAAAGAGTAAGTAAAAAACATTTATCATGAGAAACAAATTAATTATTACTGGTTTATGGATGGCATCGGTATTTTCGTTGAGTAATGCTTATGCTGCAGGGGATATCAAACCTTTAGTGAGATATCATCAAAATAATAAAGTAGTAGCTTCTACCTCTTTTGAGGAGAAGGGAACTTCGATAGTAACAGACTCCAAAGGGTGTCAGTGGGTATTGAGAACAGATAAACAACAGGTTCCGGGCGACAAAACAGCGCTGGATTATACGTTTACCTGGGAGTTGAAAAAAGGAACGGCAGAGAATGTCTCGTTTGCCGTAGATTTTGAAATGGACGAGTGGACACCGGATAATTATGTCTTTGTCCCTGCTATCGTTTATGACGGGAACCGGTTTGCTACCAAGAATATCGGTTATCCTCCTTTTTGGTATGACAAAGCCGAGTGGCGTGTGGATATGCCTACGACTGTCACTTCTTCTCAGCCTACATTGGGCAGGAAAGGCGAACCGTCTAAACCGATTGAGTTGACTTCCGGTAACGCATCCACTCCTTTGATGGCTTACTTCTCGGAAAAGGATCGTAAGGCTTGGATGGTGCAGACCAACCAGGGAAATGATTTAGGGGATTATGGTTTGACCATAAAGGAAAATGAAGATCGTTCGGAGGCCACTTTTTCTATCACGGCTCCTGTTACACGTACAGGCAATGGAGATGATATTCCGGCAACTCTGAAAGAGGGAGAAAGAGTGTCTATCTCTTGCCGTGTGTACGACTTTAAAGCAAAACGGTTGAATGATATGATGGATCGTTTTGTAGAGGTTCGTAAGGATTTCAATAGGAGTGAACGTCATGACGTGGTACCTTATAGCCATTTGTGGACGTTGATGAATAATCTGTACCAAACTCGCCGTTGGGATGATCGTATCAATATGTATTGGTTGAGTGATGTAAAAGATAAAGCAACCTGGAACTTCATTTGGCAACTGGGTTGGTGCGGAGGTGGCCAGGCTACTTATCCTATCCTTTTGAGGGGTACTGATTCAGACAAGGAACGTGCCATGAAGAACTTGGATGTTATTTATGATCGCACGCAAGCCAAGTCCGGTTTCTTTTATGCCTATGGCGATGGCAAAGAGTTTTATGGATTTGGGTACGGGAAGCCATTGGAAGATAATGTAACCTTTGTTCGTTCGCAAGGTGACTGGTTGTACCTTGCGCAATTACAGATGAATCTGCTGAAGTCGAGGGGAGAACAGATAAAAAATTCTTGGAAGGAAGGTACACGCAAGCAGGCGGATGCTTTTGTCCGTCTATGGGATAAATATGGTCAGTTCGGTCAGTTCGTAGATGTGGAGACTGGTGATATTTGTATAGGTAATTCATGCGCCGGGGCTATTGTTCCTGCCGGTTTGGCTATGGCGGCTAAGACCTATAATAACCCGCGTTATCTGGAGGTAGCCATACTAGGGGGACGTTGGTTCTATGATAAGTATGTCAAGAAGGGCTATACTACCGGGGGGCCGGGTGAGATTTTGTCAACACCGGATAGTGAGTCGGCTTTTGCTTTATTCGAGTCTTTTACGGTGCTTTATGAAGAGACGGGGGATAAAGAGTGGTTACGATATGCGGCAGAATTGTTGCCGGTTTGTGCCAGCTGGACGGTCTCTTACGATTTTCACTTTCCTAAAGGATCAGCTATGGAGAAAGCGGGTGCTCATGCAACCGGTGCGGTTTGGGCGAGCGTAGCCAACAAACATGGTGCACCTGGTATCTGTACTTGGTCCGGACATAGTTTGTTGAAATATTATCGTGCGACGGCAGACAGGCGTGCACTTGATTTGTTGGAAGATATAGCCCATGGATTACCTCAATATGTCAGTCGCCAGGAATGCCCGATCGGTTCCATGCCTTGGGGAGGAATGTGTGAACGTGTCAATTTGAGTGATTGGGAAGGTAAAGGTGGAGTTGGCGGCAATATCTTTGCCTCTTGCTCTTGGTGTGAAGTGGGTGCCTTGTTGACAGTTACCCAAATTCCAAGTATTTATGTGCAAACAGACCGGCAGGAGGTAACTGTATTCGACCACTTGAAGGTAGAAAAGAAGCAGGGAGGCGATGGCCGTATGGTATTGAAAATAACCAACCCCACGACTTACTCTGCCGATGTGCGGATTTTAGCGGAAACCTCCGAAGAAGCACGCAACGTATTGATGCCGGCTTCCGTAAATGGGCTGAAGTCTATCTCCCTGAATCCGGGAGAGACTAAAGAAATTAATCTCTGAAATACTATATGTTATAACTTGAAATTCTGCTTTCTGAACTCTAGTGGAGAAACCCCCATCACATTGGAAAACGTACGGGAGAAGTATTGAGACTCTTTAAAGCCAAGCTTGTGAGCAATCTGATTCACCTTCATATCTGTCTGGATCAGGAGCTTGCAGGCTTTGTCTATTTTCAGACGGATGAAATAGTCCATTGGGGGATGTCCGATCTCTTTGACAAATTTACGGTAGAAGTAGGATTCCGAATAACCGCAGAAGTTGGCAAAGTCCGTAATCTTCAGGTTCGATTCGATATTATCATTCATGAAATGTACCACACGGTTGATTATGTTTTCCGAATATTCCTTTTGGCGGAACTGCTTGCGATAAATATTGATAAAAAGGAACGATCCCAGGAAATGAGCAAAACATAGATTGGCATAATGCATATGATCCATGTCCGTACTCTCATTCAGAGTATTGAACATCTCTTCAAACAAATCGATCCGTTCCTCTATCCGCGACTGTGCTGAGGGAGGAACCGACGTCGGCTTATCGAAACGGGAGGAGAAAAGAGGCGCTTTGCTTCCTCTGAAATGTAACCAGTAAATAGTCCAGGGATTTTCTTCGTCTGCTCCGTAAGCATGCGGAATGTGGCGTGGAAGTATGATGAATTGATTAGCCTCCAGCATTTTCCGTTTCCCGTATAATTCGACCCATCCCCGTCCGTCCTTGCAATAAATGAACAGATATTCGTCACATCCTTCGGGACGGTTTATATAATGGTGGGAAGCACGCGCAAAAAAGCCCATGGAATAAAGATACAGGTCGCCTGTGAGGGGACTGTCTTCCATCAGATTGATCATAGGGATCGGCAGATAGATGAAACGTTCGCCGGAAAAACCAAGTTCTACTTTTGCCATAATACATATAATAATCGGGTTGACACTGTAAAGTAAGCAATAATAATCCACGGAATAAGCAATTATTTGCTATTTATTATCGAAATGGTTATTTATATTTTTGTTTTAACTTACACTTCATGTGCAGTATAGAAAAACAAACGATATCATGAAAAGAAAAACAATGCTGTTATGCCTATCCCTAAGTTGTAGTTTAGGCATTCATTCTCTGGCGGCCACGTCAGATTTTCCTTACAAAAATCCGAAATTATCCGTAGAACAACGCGTCAGTGATTTGCTGGGACGTATGACGTTGGAAGAAAAAGTAGGCCAGTTGAATATGAAAAGTCTGAACCGGCTGAAAATAGACAAAAAGGGAAAGGTGACGGTCGGTTCCTTGGATTCCCTTTTCAATGGTGAGAGTATCGGTTGCCTGGAAAGTCCCTTTATCGAACACGAAAAGATTGCGGTTTATTCGGAAGCAGCCGACCAATATCTGCGGACAAAGACCCGGTTGGGTATCCCCGCCATTCAGATTGCCGAGTGCTTGCACGGACATATGGCACTGGGGGCAACTATTTTCCCTCAATCGATCGGCTTGGGCTCGACATGGAATCCGGAGTTGATCCAGGAAATGGCTGGCGTGATAGCCGAGGAAGCCCTGCTCGCCGGTGTGGATCAGGCTCTTTCTCCTTTGTTCGACATAGCCAGGGATCCCCGCTATGGACGTGTCGAAGAATGCTATGGGGAGGACCCTTATCTGGTAAAGGAGATGGGGGTAGCTTTCGTGAAAGGGTTACAAGGTGAGCCGGTACAGTCCGCAAAGGGGATAGCTCCCGGGAAGCTGGCAGCTATGGGAAAGCACTTTGTTGCCTATTCCAAACCGGAAGCCGGAATTAATATTGCTCCGGCATTGGTTGGAGAAAGAGAATTGAGGGAAGATCACCTGTATCCTTTTGAGGCAGCAGTGAAAGAGGCTAATATCTATAGTATTATGCCTGGTTACCATGAGATAGACGGTGTGCCTATTCATGCCAGTAAATGGTTGTTGAAGGATGTACTTCGCGATGAATGGGGATTCAAAGGATATATCTTCTCTGACTATGGGGCTATAGGCATGATGAATTATCTCCACCATACAGCCGACGGACCAAAGGAAACAGGCTTTCAGGCCATAACAGCCGGAGTGGATGTGGAAGCTCCCAGTGCATACGGATATAAACATTTGGTAGAACTTGTCAAGGAGGGTCGGTTACCTGAGTCGGTTATCGACGAGCGTGTAAGGTGTGTTCTTACGATGAAATTTAAAATGGGGTTGTTCGATCGTCCCTTTAAAGTGCATAAAAACGATCAACAGAAAGTCCATACGAAGGAAAATGTGGATTTGGCAAGGCGTATAGCTGAGGAGTCTATTGTTTTGTTACAAAATAATGATAACATACTGCCATTGGATAAAAGCAAACTGAAATCTTTGGCTGTGATCGGTCCGAATGCCGATAAAGTGCAGTTTGGTGATTACAGTCCTACAAAAAATAACGACTATGGTGTTACTGTCCTTCAGGGATTAAGGGAATACCTAGGGGATGAGGTAAAGGTCAATTACGCTCTCGGCTGTGGTATCACATCGTTGTTTACCGACAGTATCGCTTCGGCAGTAGAGATTGCAAAGAATAGTGATGCGGTTGTTTTGGTGCTGGGTGGTACAAGCCAAACACTTTCGGGTATTGGCTGGGGTGATGAAAACTCCAAAGAACTGGCTACGTGCGGTGAAGGCTATGATCGTAACGAATTGGATTTTCCAGGTGTTCAGCCACAACTGCTCGAAGCCGTTGCCGCTACCGGTAAACCGATCGTGCTTGTGATGATAAACGGTCGTCCGCTGACGATTGGTGAAGAGGCGAAGAAGGTGAATGCGGTTGTCGAAGCCTGGTATCCGGGAGAGAGAGGTGGAGAGGCTGTAGCGCGTATACTGTTTGGAGAGGTCAATCCTTCCGGTCGTCTTAGCATGACCTTTCCTCCAACGACAGGGCATATACCTATGTATGCTGCTCAGAAACCATCTGCCAGAGGGTTCTACAAGAGTCCGGGTACGCCGGAAAATCCCGGTCGTGATTATGTCTTTGCACATCCGAAACCCTTGTTCTGCTTTGGTCATGGTATGAGCTATACTACATTCGAATATAAAAACATGCATATAAAAGAAGCGGACGATGTGGTGAAGGTTACTTGCGAACTAGCCAACACAGGTAAGCGTGACGGGGCAGAGGTCACGCAGTTATACATCCGTGATATGGTGAGTAGCACCAGTACGTCGCTAAAGGCTCTTAAAGCTTTTAAGAAAGTATATCTTAAAGCTGGTGAGACAAAGACAATCGAGCTTGTCGTGAAAAAGGAAGATCTGAAGGTATGGAATCCGGAGATGAAGAAAGTATTGGAGCCGGGCGAGTTTAAGGTGATGATAGGTTCTTCGGTTGAGGATATCAGGTTGGATGGCAGTTTTGAGGTGATGTAAACGAGATATCGCAAGATAGTACAAGTAAACAATAATAATGTCTATTGTACAGTAAGTAAGAACGTCTTTATTTTGTATGATAAATAAATTGCTAATCTAATAAGTAGTATAATGAAAAAGCGAATAGGAATCTGTTTATTGATATCAGCGTTATCTGCCACCGTTCAGGCTGACATAAAACCCGGTGCGATCGATTATATCGTACGCCCGCTTTACGGTTACAGGGCCGACGGTGCACCCGGACGTATTGTAACGGTTCGGTTGAAAGGAGAGGAACTGAAAGGTGATCTTTCGGTCGAAGTGATAACCAAGGGGAAAACAGAAAAGAACCATTTTGTATTGAATGCGAAAGACTCGACAGAAGTAGATGTTATGTTACCTGCCACAGTACCTACAGAGAAGAAGTCGGAAGTCACATTTGTCCTCCGTGGGGCGGATAAGACATACAAGCAAAAGGTCAGTATTACCCCTATGCGTCACTGGAATGTTTATCTGTACAACCATGCCCACGTGGATATAGGTTATACAAATACGCATAAGAACGTAGAGCAGCTTCATAAAAACAATATCATTGAAGGAATAAAACTGGCGGAAGAGACGAAGAATCATCCCGACGGTGCCCGTTTTGTCTGGAATCCGGAAGTAGGCTGGCCTATGGAGCGGTTGTGGCAATCCAATCCGGAGATGCGGGATGAACTGGTTGAGTCCATGAAGAAAGGGCAGATATGTTTGGATGCCAGCTATCTGAATCTGAATACCAGTACCTGTGCCGATGAGGAATTGTTCCATGTCTTCAAGTTTACCCGCGAGATGCAACGGTTGAGCGGAGTTCCTTCGGATGTTTTCCAGCAGTTCGATATACCGGGTATGTCGTGGGGATTGATTCCGGTCATGGCACAGGAGGGTGTTAAGTATATTATCTCATGGCCGAATACTGACCGCGCAGGAAATGCTCATAAGAATATGGATGGAAAACCCTTTTGGTGGGTAGGTCCCGACGGCAAGTCGAAAGTCTTGTTCCTTCAGCCGGGCGGTTATGCTAATAGCGGCAGTATGGGAAAAGGCGGAGAGACCGGACGTCCGTGGTTCGGACAACGTGACCCGGCAAAAGTGCCGAAAGTGATCCGTATGGGATATGCCAATGTCGATTTTACCGAGAAACTGACGGTGTTGGAAAAAGAGAATTATCCGTATGATTATACCGTTCTTTCCTGGTCGTTGTGGGATAATAATCCGCTGGATGCCGATGTCCCTTTTGCGGTGAAAGAGTGGAATGAGAAATATGCTTATCCGAAAATCATTATCAGCGGCGGTCATGAAATCATGTCGATGATAGAAGAGAAGTACGGTGACCAGTTGCCGGTCGTTTCCGGTGACTATACCGAATACTGGACGGACGGTCTGGGTACGGCTGCTGGCCTGACAGCCAAGAACCGGAATGCCAAGGAGAAATTGGTGCAGGCAGAAACAATTTGGTCCATGCTGGCAGACGGAGGAAAAGCTCCGCGCGAAGATTTCGATGAGGCCTGGCGTTATATCCTGTTAGGTTCGGAACATACCTGGTGTTTTGAGAACCCAACCGAACCCTATTTCCAGGATGCCATCTGGAAAGTGAAACAGTCTTACTTCCATGAAGCCGAAGACCGTTCGATCGATATGCTGGATGAATCGCTGGCTCCTGCCACGGATAAGTCGAATGGGGCATTGGGGCCTAAGGAAGGTCCGTCAAACGGAGGTATCGCTGTCTTTAATACGCATTCATGGCCGCAGAGCGGTGTGATTAGGCTGACGGCAAAAGAAAGTCTGAAAGGGGATAAAGTAGTCGATCAGAATGGTAAAGAGCTTCTTTCCCAACGTCTTTCTACCGGTGAGTTGTTGGTCTATGTGCCGGAAGTACCTGCACTGAGTTCCCGTCATTTCCGTGTAGTGGAAGGCAAATGCTCTTTGTCGGGCAGTTGTAAAATAGAAGGAACGACACTGAAGAACGATTGTCTGACGGTTCATGTGGATCGGGCAACCGGTAATATAGTTTCTTTATTGAAGAAAGGTTCTGAATATAACTATATCGCCCAGGGAGCCAATACCTTCTCCTGGTTACCGGCGAATGTGGATGCTCCGCAAGCGGATACGGTATTGTCTGTATCCGTCGTCGAAGAAGGTCCTTTGGCTGTAGAACTGTGTGTAACATCGAAGGCAACCGGTTGTCGGAGTGTCTCCCGTTCTGTCCGTTTGCAGGCTGGGCAGCCGTGGGTGGAAATCTCCAATGTCGTAGATAAATTGCCTTTGGTGGAGAAAGACGGCATTCATTTTGGCTTTGCCTTCAATCTACCGAATTCAAAGACTCGCGTGGATATTCCGTGGGGCGTGATGGAAGTGGAGAAAGACCAGTGGCCGCAAGGTAACCGTAACTGGCTGGCGATGCAACGATGGCTGGATGTTTCGAATGCGACACATGGCGTGACCTGGTGTTCACTGGATGCTCCATTGTTTGAATATGGCGATCGTTATGCCAATATCGCAATGGGCTGGGGAGGCCAGGGAAACTGGGTAACCAAACTTGAACCCAGTTCAACAGTCTATTCCTGGGCGATGAATAATCACTGGCATACCAACTTCCCGTTGACACAGGATGGTCCTGTTCAGTTCCGTTATCGTTTGTATCCGCACAAAGCCTACGATGTGGTAGAAGCCAACCGTTTCGGTATGGAACAGTCTCAGCCGCTGGTATATGTTACGGCCGACAAAGATCCGCAGGTACAGCCTTTGATCGCTATCGACAACCAGAAGGTTTACTCGACAATTATCAAGTCCCTGGAAACCGATCATACTTTGATCGTCCGTCTCCGTTCCCTGTCCGACAAGGAGGAAAGTGTAAAACTATCTTTTCCTAATAAGACCCCGGCACGTGTCTCTGTCTGCGATCGGGAGGAGATAGCCGGAGAAAGAACTGACGGCAATTTGGTAATGGCTCCGTACGGACAAATCACATTGAGATTGGAATACTAAGAAGCGTTTTTTGAGATAGTAGTGCTAGCAGGGGTAGCACAGTAGTGTTACCCTATTCAGGACAGTAGTGTTAGGAGTCCCCACACTACTGTCCTATTTTTGTAAGTTAGTAAGTATACTCCCGTGCTGTCTGAATCATTGCGAACAGGTTCTCAGAAGGTGTTGTTGAGGGAATGGCACAACCGGCATTTAATATAAATCGGGGATTGTCTTTGAATATGTCTAGTAATTCTGAGGTCTTTTCTCTAACTAACTGAGGTGTACCGAATGCCAGTACTCCGGCTGGATCAATATTTCCGGCAAAAACTGTTGTTCCACGCATTTTTTCTTCCGCCAGATGGATGTTCGTTTTATAATCCAGTTCCAGTACATCAGCTCCACATGTAATCATTTGATCGATAATAATATCCGTATTACCACAAATATGTAACAGATATGGGATTTCCAATTGATGAGCGTATTCACAAACTTTCTTTTCGTATGGGAGTGCGAACCTTCCGTACATATCAGGAGATAACATAGAAGGACCGGCCGGACTATCACCGTTTGAAACCATATCGGCTCCGGCTTCTTTCATCATTCGAATAAATTGTGAAGTCGCTTCATAACAATAGTCCAGTAGTGCAAAAACAGATTCTTCCTCTTCCAGGCATAAGTCTATCATCATATTCTCTACGCCGCGGAGCATTGTCGCCAACGAGAATGGTGCCTGGTCACAATTCCCACGTATATAAATTTCACCTTTGAAGTGAGTTTTTAATAAGGTTACAGCTTCACACCAGATATTTGCGTATCGGTAACTTTGTATGTCTACCGGTTTTAATTGACCGACTTCAGCCAATGATGCTAAGATTCCTTCATGAGAGCGAGCCGGCTCTGTCTCCGGAAAGTCGACGTTTACGCCACACGCACCAGCGAGTGTAACCGTGTCGATATCTACTACAACACCGTCATATTGATATTTTTCTACGGCACGGATAAAGCATTCGGCTATCACTCGTGGGTCGTTGCGGAACTGTTCCATCGTGTATCCGGCTTCGCTGACAGCTAGCATAAAATTGTGCAGCATTATTGGGGTTTTGTCCGGTTGCTTGCCGGAAAGAGCCGCTTGGATTCTTTCGTATCCTGTCATGTTAATTCTATTTATGAGTTTTCTTTTTCGATTTCTTCCAGTGATTTGTTTCTTGTTTCAAACAGATATTTCTTAAAGAAAAAGTATCCGGCGAGGGTTGTAATAGAGAAGAACGCAAAACAATATCCTCCGCCATTCGGTAATGCTCCGGTTGCAATAGGGAACAGAAATGAGATTCCTCCGTTCACGATCCAGTTTGAGAGAGAGCCAATCGACATACCTTGCGACCGGATGCTATTCGGGAATATTTCTCCCAATAAAACCCAGGAAACAGCTCCCATGGAAGAGGCAAATAGGGCAACGAAACTTACCAGAGACACTAATAATATCCACGCCGGGAATCCTGTATTGAAATAAGATAATGCTAATACTGCCAGCACAATGGACATACCAGCCGTACCGAAGAGAAGGAGCTTCCTTCGTCCCAATTTATCTATCAAAGATTTTGCCAGTAAAGTAAATGTCAGATTAGTCAAGCCGATGATAACTGTTTGCCCGATAGCAGCGTCTGTTGAAAATCCTGCAGCTCTGAATATATCGGTCGCATAATACATGACGATGGCTATACCGGATAATTGACTGAAAACACCGACCGCAATGCCTATCAGCATGAATTGTAGATTGGGCTTTCTGAATAAAGGTATGTGCACTTGTTTATTAGGATCTTGTTTATGGAGAGAGGTTTGTATCTCCTTGATTAATCTCCTGCTAGTTTCTGGTGAATTATATCCGGATAATACAACTTCTGCTTCTTGTATATATTCTCGCTGAACAAGCCATCGGGGACTGCGCTGTGCTTTAAGTAATAATAAAAAGAAAAGCCCGGAAGGAATAGCCATCGATAAAAACATATAACGCCAGTTATGTTCCCCAGTGTCAATTAATAGATAATCGACGAAGAAAGCTGCTAATATACCGACGACAACTCCTAATTGAAAGTTGATGGTTGAGCTACCTCGTTTTTCGGGCGGTGTGATTTCCGAAAGATAAATAGGCATTGTAACGGAAACTACTCCGACGGCAATACCTCCTAATATTCTGGCAATGACGAACATTGTAAAGTCATAGGCGAATCCGGTTCCCAATGAAGATATAAAAAATAATAAAGCTGCCATTTTCATTGTATCTCTGCGACCAAACTTATCAGTAGGCCAGCTGGCAAATGTCGCTCCAATGATACATCCAACTAGACCGGAACTGACCGACCAGCCGACCATAGCATCCGACAGATTGAAATGAGAAGTAAAAAACGGCATAGCTCCATTAATTACAGCTGTATCGTAACCGAAAAGCATTCCGCCCAGTATGGCTATCCAAAAATATAAGATATGTGTCTTCATGGAATTATTTTTTCACAAAAGTAACTCCAATGGATTAATTTATATTTAAATACTGTATTATAGCACTATTTTGAAGTATTGTTTTTCTTTTTATGAAAAGTGGGAGAATAACCATTGTATTGTTTGAATACAGTGGAGAAATAAGCAGGCGAAGAAAAACCGAGATCATAAGCGATGTCTTTGATTGAGAATTTGCTATCTTCCATCATTTCGTGTGCTTTTTCTATTTTTTTACGGATGATGTATTCGGAAGGAGGTATACCTGTTTCTTCTTTAAACAGATGTTTGAACCTGGATACGGAGAGATTACATTTATCTGCAAGAAATTCCAGATCCAGTATTTCAAAGAGGTTTTCATCTATATAATAGATGATTTTTGTTATGCGGTCACTGTATGCCCTCCCTGAACTTTTTTCTCCAGCATGTATGATGTGAAGTAAAAGGGATACGAGTAGATTGTTTAGCTCCATCTTACTTAGAGGATCTTTGTTTTGAAAGTAAATTTGTATGATTTTTTGAAGCAAACGCTCACATTCACTTCCTCCTTTGAAGAGTCGTTTAGGCAGTTGCAACAGTCTGGAAAATAGTTCAAAGGCATCCGGATAGTTTAATCCTAAATAATCTTTTTCCTCTTCAGGTCTTTTCAGAACCATCCAGTAAAGAACGCCTTTTTCTTCAGGAACCTCACCTGTTCCATGTATTTCATTGGGAAAAGCAATGAAAATGTCTCCTCCATATAATCTGAATGTGTTGTTGCCAACGAAGTATTCCTGACTTCCTTTTGCCAAATAACAAATTTCGATCATATCCGAGTGGGTATGAGTGGGAAGTATCGTTTGCGTGTTAACATAATTATATCTGCCAAATTCGTCAAAAACTTCTATCCCATGTTTTTTCATGTCTAATATCAAACGGCTGATTTCTCTGTTTCTCATCTATGTCATCGATTTTAAGGATATGTACGGGACAAATATAGCAAGAAAGTAAGAATAGAAGTATTTATCTGAAAAAAACATTCAAAATAGTGCTATGATATTTCTTTGAATCCATAAGTCATTCACTAGCTCTACATTTGCGAATGTAAATCATATTATCATGAAACAGGAAGAACTAAAATCTTCCATAAAAACACTATTATGCAAAACAAATTAAAAGGCTGGATCGCACCTAATACAGTGACAAAAGATCCTAATGACAAAATTCTTATTTTGGATGCTGCCGGTAATGTCGAACTGGAACAAATCTACAAAGAAATGCGTGAAGAAGATACGGGATTACGACAAGAGACTTTGGTTCATGTTGTTAATCTTTACGAACGTATTGTCTCTCGTTTTTTGATGAATGGCTATAATGTGAGTACTGGATTGTTTTATGCAGTTCCCCGTTTTACAGGTTTGATAGAAGGTGGACGTTGGAATCCGGATAAAAATAGTATTTACGTTTCTTTTAACCAGAACAAAGTTCTGCGTGAAGAAATCGCGAAGACAGAGGTGGTTATACAGGGTGAAAAGAATGATGTGATGTATATCCTTGAAACCGAAGATAAAAAGACAGGACTGAAAGACGGTCGGATGTCGCCGGGACGCAACTTTGTTATTCGTGGTTCACATATAAAAGTGGTAGGTGAAGATGCTTCAGTCGGGGTTACGTTCCGTAAAAAAGCCGATGACACGACCGTCAAACTGGAAGAGGATATGTTTGGAACAAACAATCCATCCGAACTGATATTCATTGTTCCATCCGAATTGGCAGATGGCGATTACGAATTGACAATAACTACTCAATACACTAAGAATAGTGGCTTATTATTAAAAGTACCGCGATCGGTGTCTGTACCGGTGTATGTGGGCGAGAAATCGGATGAAGAAGATGATCGTCCGGTGATAGAATAATCGGACTTTATAGATTAACATAGACTTCGCTATTTCCATGGGGTTGACTCCATACCGGAGTTAGTTCTAAGGAAGGTGGAGAGTGAATACTAAGGAAGAGGCAGAGTAATATTGAAAAATATAAGTCTGTAACAAATAGCAATAAAAGAACGATCGTTCTTTTATCATGCAGTAATCCTGCATGATAAAAAATATAACTATATGATATCGAATATCAATTTTTAAATTAATAAACAATGAAAAAAACGACTTTGTTAATTTTTTCCATTCCTTTGTTTCTGAGCAATGCTTTTCCGTCAATGGCGGATAATAACATTGGTTTTGATAAAAAGGATGTGACAATGTCCGCTCAAGATGGTAGGACTGTGGTAGGGAAAGTAACTGATGTATTGGGTGAACCGATGATTGGTGTGACTGTTTTCTTAAAAAACGATCCGGGAAAAGGAACGATTACTGATGTAGATGGAAACTTCTCTATCAACGTACCTGATGGAATGGAAGTGGTTTTTTCCAGTATCGGTTATGTTACCCAAACATTGAAGGTAAAATCTAGTAAGCTTGATGTTGTAATGAAAGAAGATACACAAAAATTGGACGAAGTGGTAGTTGTCGGGTATGGTACGACAACTAAACGTTCGATGATTGCTTCGGTGGCATCAGTAAAATCAGAAGAATTGTCTACTTTACCAATTGCTAATATGTCAAAAGGTTTGGCCGGACGTGCTCCTGGTTTGATTGTAAAATCATCTGGGGGGGGTATTAATAATAAAGCGCAAATCAGTATTCGTGGTGGTAGTACACCGTTGGTAGTTATTGACGGGGTTATTCGTAATTATGATGACTTTATCCAAATGCCTTCAGAAGATATAGAATCGCTGAGTTTATTGAAAGATGCTTCGGCTACGGCGGTGTATGGTTCGCGTGCAGCCGATGGTATTATTCAGATAACAACCAAAAAGGGTAAAGAAGGAAAACCTTATATAGAATATGGTTTAAATATGAGTTTCTCTCAACCTGCTCATTGGGAAGAACCTTTGGATTCCTGGGAGCGTGCCGAATATGCAAATATAGCGAAACGTAATGATGGTCTTCCTGATTCTTTTAGTGCAGAACGTATCCAGAAAATGCGTGACGGTAGCGATCTACAGCAAAACAGTAATACCAAATGGCGAGATTTGATGCTTAGAAACTTTGCTCCACAATATCAACATAGCGTACGAATGTCGGGTGGTACAGATATAAATAAATACTATGTTTCATTGAGTCATTTAGATCAGGAATCGTTGTATAAAACAAATACTTATAATATGCAACGTACAAATTTTCGCTTGAGTCAGAGTTCGTTGATTAAAGCTATCGGTTTAAAAGTGTCAACGACATTGGATGGGTATTTACAGAAAGAAAAACATCCAAATACAACTTTTGCAAATTCTCCTGAAGGAATATTTGGTCATATTCAAAATACATCTCCATTGCTTCCAGGATTTAATAAAGATGGATTACCTTATAATTTTTTAGGCAATCCACTTAGTGAAATAGCAAAAGATGCTGGCTATAAGCGTGAAGAAGAAAAAGTAGCCAATGGACATTTGAAACTGGAATGGGATGTACCTTGGGTAAAAGGATTGAATTTGAGTGCAGCTGGAAATTATCGTTATGAATTTAATCCTATCAAATCGTGGCGTAAGGATGGAGCTAAGTATGATTGGGATTCGAAAGAACCAAAATATGATAGTCAGCCTATGTTGACTAACACGACAAAATATGGACATACTTGGACAATGCAGTTCTTTGCTAATTATAACCGTACTTTTGGAAAACATACTGTTAGTGGTTTAGCCGGGTATGAAGAAACGTATGGGTATTCAAATAACTATTGGTTGTCGCGTGAGAATTACCAGTTTTCGATTGACCAGATAGGTCCGGGACCGGAAAGTACTCAAAAGAATGGAGGTAGTGAAAGTGAACAGGGACGTGCTGGATGGATTGGTCAAGTTAAATATAATTTCGATAATAAATATTTTGTAGAAGGTAGTATTCGTTATGATGGGTCTGATAATTTTCCGATAAACCGTCGTTGGGGGACATTCTATTCGGCATCTATTGGCTGGTCTGTAGCGGATGAGGTTTTTATGAAACCATTAGTGGAAAAAAATATTTTCAATCAGTTGAAGTTACGTGCATCTTACGGACAGGTTGGTTTAGATAACTGGGGTGATGAAGATAATGTATATCATATTGGACGATTTGAATATTTGACATCTTATTCTCTGAATACAAAAGGATATGTAGTTAACGGAGTTTACGTCCCTACTTTTTCTGAAGGAGGTATCCCTTCTCCTGATATTTCTTGGTTTACGACTGAACAGGTTGATGTCGGTTTAGATTTCTCATCATTGAACAATCGTTTATATGGTACGGTCGATTATTTTTTTTATAAGACTCATGGTTTTTTGTATGCACCAAATCCGATAGATGTCGGTTATACAGCTCCGTTAGGTATGTCTCTTCCACGTGTGTCGACAGACGGAGAATATCGTCGGGCAGGGTTCGACCTCAATTTGGGATGGCGTGATAGTTATGAGGATTTTACGTATGACTTATCTTTTAATGTGACGAAATTCGATCAACTTTGGGTTTATGACCCTTCAGAATCAGTTTCTAATATTATGAACCCGTATAAAAGAAGTTCACAACAAAAAGGATATTATGGTAATTTATATCAGAACTTAGGTTTTTATACTGATGCTGAAGATGTATATAATAGTGTAAAACCATTAGGGTCTTATGATTTGACAGCCGGAGATATAAAATATAATGACTTTAATGGAGATGGTAAAATAGACGATTCTGATCAAATACGCATGGGAAAAAATAGTTTTCCACGTGCAAACTTTGGCTTAAATATCAAATTGGGTTATAAGGGCTTTTTCTTGAATGCTTTATTCCAAGGTTCTAGCCGATTTGATATGTATGCAGCTAATACAGCTGTTATGGCAGGAGGACAGACTGGAGAAATGCCTGTCATTTACGAATACCAAAAAGATTTTTGGCGTCCAGATAATACGGATGCGCATTATGCTCGTTTGATGTCAAGCCCTGGATTGAATGGAAATAACAATTATTTGTCCAGTGATTTTTGGTTAATCAATGGTGCTTATTTGCGAATGAAGGATTTCTCGTTTGGTTATAATTTCAAACAGTCGTTGTTGAAGAATGTAAATTGGTTGTCGAAAGCGACTTTGGCATTTTCTGGACAAAACTTGTTTACAATCTCTGAGGCATTGAAATATGGTCTTGACCCTGAAAACTCTTCAACGGAACATTATGGGTATCCGAATGAAAGGGCATATGCAATTAGTTTAAGTGTTGGATTTTAATTGAGCATAAAGAAATGAATATATATAAAAAGATAGGTATAATCTGTTTAATGGGAGTGGGTTTATTGACTTCCTGTGATGTGATGGATACAGAACCTTTTGAAACGTATAGTGAAGAGTTGGTTTGGAGTTCTAAAGATATGGCAGATGCGTTTGTTTTGGGAACCTATGGTGATATTATTGGTAATTTTGCTGGAGGGTCAGCTTCTTGGGAGTCTTTAACCCCTAATGGAGCCCAGTGTGATCAAGTAGGGAATCGTATTAATACAACAGCAACAGAAACTGGGCTTAGTGCCAGAACCGATTATAAGTTTGGGCGTTTCGATCAACAGCGCCGTTGTAATATGATTATTGAAAAAACGATGGCTTCAACCATATTTACGGAAGAACAGAAAACAGAATTGATAGGAGAAGCTCATTTTTTACGTGGTCTTTTATATTTTGATATGACTCGTAAAATGGGACGTTTTGTTCCTATAACAAAGGTGCTTACGCTAGATGATAGTGAAGCTTTTAAAACTCCATTGACATCAAGTATCGCAGAAAGTTATAAACTGGTTATGGATGATCTGGATGTTGCAGTAGATGGGTTGCCTGAAACCTCAGAACCTGGACGGGCAAACAAATATGCAGCGTTGGCATTGCGTAGCAGGGTTGCTCTTCAAGCTTATGCTTATACGAAAGATGTTTCTTATTTGGATACAGTGATTTCTTCTGCCAACGAGGTGATCGATTCTGGCAAGTATGAACTTTCTGCTGATTATGAGAGTATATTCAGGAATGATGTCTCACCGAATAATCCGGAGATAATTATGGCCCGCTATTGGTTGAATGATGCGACTACCGTTGGCTCTTTTGATGAAATGATACGGGCATTGCCTTTTTTAGCGAATGACGATTTGGTTAATGGTAGTGCGGATGGTGTTAATACATTGGGGGCAGGTACCCAAATGTTTGGTGCATGGGGAGAATATTGGCCGACACAAGATTTGGTAGATCAGTATTTGGTTACGGATGAAAAAAGCGGAGAGGCAAAAGTCTGGTATGAAACCTCTCAGTATTTAAATAATGTAGAGAATATACCGACAGAAAGTTTGACGGAAGGTTCTATTGAAACATTTAAACGTTTCGATGGTGAATTACGTCATATTCCTACAGCTATAGATTTAATAACTGGACGCTCTGATTATCCATTATTCAAACAGGCTGGAAAGGTAAAAGATAATTCTAATCGTACGATTACGGATATTTTATATCAAAATCGGGATAAACGAATGGATGCGACAATTATCCGTGATCAATCTTCTATTTGGGGATTAACACTGAATACGAAAATGGGAGGATGTGCATCTCAAGGTATTCGTACGAAAGAAGATGGTGGATGGTATACTACTACTACTGGGTATTATTGGAGAAAGAATACGGTGCAGCCAGATCCGAATGCATTTGTTTCTGTAAAAATAAACATGCATTTTGTTATTGCTCGTTTAGGTGAAATGTATATGAATTTGGCTGAAGCCTATTTATTGAAAGGTGACGTGGCTAAAGGGGTTGAGGCTTTGAATGTAACACGTGTGCGGCATGGTGGTTTACCTGCGTCCCAAGCTACTACATTAGAAAATGCATGGGTTGATTATATGCGTGAACGTCGTGTAGAAATGGCTTATGAATGTGGTGATATTTATTTTAGTTATTTACGATGGGGTAAATATGGTGGATATAGTAATTATAATCGTACTCCTGGCGATGTTATTAAAGATTTGAATGCACCTGTTTACAAAATTAGTATAACTAGTGATAGAAAATCGTTTTGCATCAATCAGCTGACTATTTTGAATAGCTGGAATCGTAACTTTACGACACGACGTTATTTATTTCCTATTCCACAGGGGGCAATTGATGAACGAACAGCAGGTGGAGTTGTTGATACTCAAAATGAAGGTTGGTAATATAAATATATAAAGAATATGAAACGAACGGTATTTAATTTATTATTAATGGTAATGATGTTTTCCTTTACATCTTGTTTAACGGGAGGAATGGATGAATTACCTGAATATGAAGATGCGAATATAACTTCTGTAAGTGCAGTTAGGTATCGATATATAAGTGATGAGCAATCTCCGGCCTTTGGACAGAATGTGGTAAAAGAAGTCAATATGACTTATAAATCTGACATAGACATGATGGCTGCTTCAGTGAAAATATCGGTAACGACTCCTGCAAACTTCCCTGAGTCGGAGTTGGCTAATTTGTCAAAGTCAAACTTGTTGGTAGCTGTAGGTTTGTCAACTGCGGCACGTATCAGCCCGACAAATGGTTCTGCCACATTGGGAATCCCTGGTGATTGGAGTAAACCGAACACCTATACAGTGACTGCTGCTAATGGGACAAAGAAAGATTGGACAATTGAGGTTGTAAGTTTGGAAAAATAATCTATTTGCCTTGTTTTTGAGCGAGTAGTCACTTTCTGGTAAGATTTTGGCTACTCGTTTTATTTGCAATTTATTTGAAATAGTGCTACAATATTAGTTTGTACATAATTGGGGTTCTTATTACCTATCTTTGTTAAGAGATAATAAACAAGAAAATATGAATGATAAGCAAAATTCCAGATTAGAATCTTTAGACATTCTTCGAGGATTGGATCTCTTTATATTGGTCTGTTTTCAGCCTGTATTTATGTGCCTTGCTCAAGCATTAGGACGAGATAGTTGGGCTGGCAAGATTTTCCAATCCCTTTTTACGCACGTGGAGTGGGAAGGATTTCATCTTTGGGATCAAATAATGCCCTTGTTCTTGTTTATGGCAGGAACGTCCATTCCTTATGCGTTATCGGAGTATAAACGAGGAGAAGGCAGAACAGGGCAATTGGTTTGGAGAGTGTCGAAAAGGGTTCTTCTACTATGGATATTTGGAGCAATTGTACAAGGAAATTTACTTGACTTGAACATAGATACACTTTATCTCTATACGGATACGTTACAGGCGATAGCAATGGGGTATTTATTTTCTGTCATATTGTATCTTTTACTCTCAATCCGTATCCTGTTTGTTGCTTTTTTGTTGTTGCCGGTTATTTATACTGTCGGTATGTTATTGACAGGAGGCTACCTTCCCGGAGAAAATATAGCAGAGCAGATTGATAGAGCCTTTTTAGGACGTTTCTTGTATGGGGCATCTGTTACCGAAACAGGGGAGATTGTCTTTGCTGATTGGTATCATATCAGCTGGATATATAGTACATTGAACTTTACGGCCACGGTGTTGAGTGGTACATTGACCGGTTGTGTGTTAAAAGCGGATATTTCCAGTAAGCAGAAATTGAGGGTTTTGGGAATAGCGGGTGTGGTTAGTCTGCTTATTGCCGGAGGACTTTCTTTTGTGGAGCCTGTTATTAAACGATTGTGGACGAGTTCGATGATGTTTTTGTCATCTGGAATATCTATTTTATTGATGTTTCTCTTTTATTATTGGGTTGATGTTTGTAAGCGAGGAAAATATTTGAAATGGTTAAAGATTTATGGTATGAATTCCATTTTGGCTTATATGCTTTATAATACCATGAATGCGGTATCATTAAGAGAATATTGGTTACATGGGTTTAAGTACTATTTGGGTGACTATTATCCTGTCTTGTTTGAGTTTGGCCATGTGTTCATGATTTTCTTAATTTTGCACTATTGTTATAAGAACAAAATCTATTTGAAAGTATAAATCATAAATGTATATATGAAACGAATCTTATTTTTGGGCATTTGTCTATTGTTTTTTGCCCAGCAGTCGATGTTGGGAGAAAAGAAATCGTTGGAAGAGGCTTATAAAGTGATTGAACGGGTTACAGGAGAGTCTGATTTGCCGGTTTCCTTTGTGTTGAAGTCGAATAAGAAGAAGTCGGAAGGAAAGACTTTCTTTCAGTATGAGGTCGACAAGGGAGTTTTGAAGATAGAGGGAAGCAGTCCGGTTGCACTTTGTCGGGGCTTTTATGATTTTATTAAAAGTAACCGGTTCGGTATTTATAGTTGGTCCGGAAATAATGTTCGATTTCCTGAGGAGCTGAAAGAGAGTCCCTTGAAACGAGTCGTTTCTCCTTTTGAAAACCATTTTATGTGTAATGTGGTAGTTTATGGATATTCCATGCCTTACTGGGACTGGGCACGTTGGGAGAAAGAGATAGATTGGATGGCATTGCATGGTATTGATATGCCCTTGGCGTTGGTTGGTTATGAAGCGATCTTAGCCCGTGTATGGAAAAAGATGGGACTGACGGATGATGAGATAAATCATTATTTTGTAGGTCCGGCTCATTTACCCTGGATGCGGATGGGGAATATAAGTGGTATTGACGGTCCGTTGAATGAGGACTGGCATCGTCAGCAAATCGCTTTGCAGCACAAAATATTAAAACGGATGAAAGAGTTGGGTATGAAACCCATTTGTCCCGGTTTCCCGGGTTTTATACCGGAAGCCTTTAAACGTATCTATCCTGATCTGGAAATTATCCAGACGCATTGGGGAGGTGCTTTCTGTAACTGGATGATCTCTCCGGAAGAACCTTTGTTCTCTCAGATCGGAACAGCCTTTATTCGTGAATGGGAAAAAGAATTTGGAGCTAATGAACACTACCTGGTGGACAGCTTTAACGAGATGGATATTCCTTTCCCGGCTAAAGGTTCTAAAGAGCGTTACGAACTGCTTGCCTCTTACGGCGACAAAGTGTATCAGTCTATTCGCAAAGGTAATCCGAATGCGGTTTGGACGATGCAGGGTTGGATGTTTGGTTACCAAAGGGATATCTGGGATTATGAAACGTTAGGAGCTTTGGTTTCTAAAGTTCCGGATAACAAAATGCTTTTGTTGGATTTAGCAGTAGATTATAATAAGCATTTTTGGAAATCGGAAGTGAACTGGGAGTTCTATAAAGGTTTCTATAACAAGCCTTGGGTATATAGTGTCATTCCGAATATGGGAGGAAAAACCGGTATGACTGGAGTATTGGACTTTTATGCAAACGGTCATTTGGAAGCCCTGTCTTCTCCAAATAAAGGGCGTTTGAAGGCTCACGGAATGGCACCTGAAGGAATAGAAAACAATGAAGTCATCTATGAATTATTGTCTGATGCTGGCTGGTCGGATAAAGAGATTAATATTCATGAATGGTTGAAGGAGTATTCTTATAACCGTTATGGAGGCTATCCGACAGCCGTTCGTAAATGTTGGGATGCGTTGCTAGAATCTGTCTATGGGACATTTACCGACCATCCTCGCTACAATTGGCAGTTGCGTCCGGGGACAGTTCGGAACGGTTCAATCAATATAAGTGAATCGTTTTTCAAGGCATTGGAATCTTTTGTCAGTGCTTCTGGTCAGCTGAAAGATAACCCTCTTTATTTGGCAGACCTTTCGGAGTTTACAGCCCTTTACCTGGGAGGAAAGGCTGAATTGTTGGTGAAGGCAATAGACTGGCAGTATGAAATAGGAGATACGGTGCGTGCCGTAAAATTTGAAAAGGATTTTGAATATATACTGACGGGAATGGATGCTCTGTTATCTATTCATCCGACATTACGTTTGGAGCGTTGGATCGACTTTGCCCATAAGCAGGCTGTAACTCCTGAACAACATAAACAATATGAAAGAAATGCGAAGCGTATCGTCACGATCTGGGGACCTCCGGTAGATGATTACTCCGCCCGTGTCTGGTCAGGTTTGATCCGTGACTATTATTTGCCGCGTTGGAAACATTATTTCGCAAGCAGAAAAACAGGTACTCGTTTTAACTTTGCCGAATGGGAGAAGACCTGGGTCGAATCGGAAGGTTGTTCTCCACAGACACCTCCTGCCGACATCGTAAATACAGCCCGTTCACTGGTTGATTATGCTGCATTTATAACTCCTTCTTTAATACCTGATGGGAAAAAAGGTCAGTTGGGATCATGGACGGTAGGTGCTAAAAAGACAGAAATCATATCATTTCAGATTCCGGCAGACAGGCTGGATAAACTATCGGCTGTTCGAATAGAAAAGAAAGCCGGGAAAAGTTCGGTCGTTTGCTCCCGTTTGAAACTGGTCGCAGATGGAAAAGTGCTGATAGACGATACTTCAGAAGAAATCCTGCACGGAGATAAATTGAGAATCGTTTATCCGGTAACCTTATCGGATGATATTCGTGGGAATAACGGTGTAGAGCTACAGATACAAATGGAAAATACCGGATTGGAAACGGCTTCAGGACAAGTTTCTCTTATTGGAGAATAATAAGTATTAGGACTATAGTGTTCCTACCATTAGCACTATAGTCCTACCTATTCAGCTCTATAGTGCTACTATGGCTAGCATTATAGTGTTAGTGCGATGAAATCGTCATCTTTTGTCAGATGTGTATAATTAGCAATAATAATCCACAAAATAGGCAACTTTTTGCTATTTTATATCGGAAAAGGACCCTCTATATTTGCATTGTTCTTATAATTGATGTTACAACAACAATCGAAATACCATGAAGAGAAAACAGTTACTTTTTACACTATTCCTGATATGCTGTGCGGCAGTGCAGGCGAAAGAATATCACGTCTCCGTCAAAGGAAACGATGCGAATGAAGGAACCGAAAAAGCTCCTTTCCGGACAATAGGAAAAGCTGCAGAATATGCCTTCCCGGGAGATATAATTACCGTACATGCCGGTACATATCGTGAATGGATCAATCCTCCGAGAGGTGGCGAAAGCGACGAGAAGCGGATTGTTTATCGTGCGGCCCCGGGAGAAAAGGTCGAGATAAAAGGCTCAGAAAGAATCTCCAACTGGACGAAAGAGAAAGACGGTGTTTGGAAAGTAACGATACCGAATACGTTCTTTGGTGATTATAATCCCTATACCGACTTGATCTATGGCGACTGGTTTGACGGTATAGGACGTGAACATCATACCGGTGAAGTGTTCCTGAACAACAAATCGCTTTATGAGAAAGAAACACTGGACAAGGTGTTGCATCCGGCCCCGAATGAAAAGAGCAAAGACAAGGAAGGTTCCACCTACACCTGGTATTGCGAGAATGATGGTGTGAATACGATCATCTGGGCGAATTTCCATAAATACGACCCGAATAAGGAACTAGTGGAAATAAGTACCCGCAATACCTGCTTCTATCCGGAGAAACCGGGTATCGACTACCTGACTATCCAAGGTTTTAACATCAGCCAGGCTGCTACCCAATGGGGTGCTCCCACAGCAGAGCAGATCGGTATGGTAGCCACTCACTGGAATAAAGGTTGGATCATCGAGAATAATGTGATCAGTAACTCCAAATGTTCAGGTATTACATTGGGAAAGGAACGTAAAACCGGACATAACGTCTGGCTGAACGATACGAGTCTCGACGGTTCTCTGCATTACATCGAAGTGACTTTCAATACGATCCGGAATGGCTGGAATCAGGAAAACATCGGTTCGCATATTGTTCGTAACAATGAGATATCCCATTGTGAACAAACCGGTATCTGTGGAAGTATGGGAGCCGCTTTTAGTCTGATCGAAAACAATCATATCCACGATATCTGGGTGAAACGCCAGTTTACCGGTGCCGAGATCGGAGGAATAAAGTTCCATGCGGCAGTAGATACCCGTATTATCCATAATCGTATCCATAACGCAGGCCGTTCCCTTTGGCTGGATTGGATGACACAGGGAACGCGGGTTTCCGGAAACTTGTTTTATGATAATGATTTGGAAGATATCTTCCTGGAAGTAAACCACGGCCCGTTCCTGGTCGACAATAATATCTTCGCTTCACGCCGGAGCATCCTGGAACAATCCCAGGGAGGTGCTTACGTTCACAACCTGATCGCCGGAGATATCTACCGCTACGTAGAACATGGACGGTACACACCTTACTTTTTACCTCATTCGACGGAGGTTGCCGGCCTGTCCATTATCCCCGGTGGGGACGACCGTTATATCAATAACCTCTTTGCTACGACGAATCCGGTGACAGAAGGAGAGAATAAGCGGAAATACGGTTTGGCAGACTATAACAAAACGGTTTATCCGATGATGGTTGAAGGTAATGTTTATTACAACAAAGCCTTACCTTTCGAAGGTGAAAAGAATAGCGTTGTGCTTCCTGACTTCAACCCGAATGTGAAGATCGAAGAAACGGCTGACGGCGTTTATCTGTCTTTATCCGTAAAAGGTTTGAGCGATTTGCAGACCAGCCGTGTCAATACGGAGAGACTGGGAAAAGCCAAACTCCCCAGACAAGCCTATGAGCAACCTGACGGCAGCCCGATTGAAATAGCGACCGACTATCTGGGGAATGCACGTGGAAACCAGCCCAAACCGGGGCCTTTGGAATCCATCAAAGACGGCGAGATCAGAATAAAAGTATGGTAATCTAAAATTATTATTGAACATGACATCTAAACAGCGTGTGCAAAGCGCACTAGCCCATCGTATGCCCGATTGCGTACCGGTCGACTTCGGAGCAACTTCAGTTACCGGTATCCATTGCAAGGTCGTGGAGGCTTTGCGGCAACATTATGGATTGGACCCGCATCCTGTCCGCGTCATCGAACCTTTCCAGATGCTGGGAGAGATCGAGAGTGACCTGCAGGAGATTATCGGTGTAGATTGTGTCCCTGTTTTCGGGCGGAAGGATATGTTCGACATCGATGAAACACAACTTCACGAACAAATAACCCCCTGGGGACAGAAAGTGATGATCGCCTCCGGTATCGACCTGACGACTGATGCAGAGGGAGACGTGCATATCTATGCGGGTGGCGACCGTTCTTATCCCCCCAGTGCCGTGATGCCGGCTGACTGTTATTTTATCAATGCAACCGAACGGCAGGAGTATGTCGACGATGATGCGATTCAGCCGGAAGATAACCTGGAAGAATTCGGGCCTATTTCAGAAGAAGATCTTCAGTATTATAAGGAGGCAGTCGAAAAGGCTGCTGCCACGGGAAAAGCGGTCGTTGCCAGCTTCGGAGGTACGGCACTGGGCGATATTGCTTTCGTTCCGGGTATGGGCCTGAAAGATCCGAAAGGAATCCGGAATGTGGCGGAATGGTATATGTCTACCTCCATGCGCCGTGACTATGTACAAACCGTCTTTGAAAAGCAGACCGATATCGCGATAGCAAATTATCAACGTCTTTGGGATGCAGTGGGTGAAAAAGTCGATGTAGTCTTTACCTGCGGAACCGATTTCGGCACACAGGATTCTCAATTCTGCTCCCTCGATACCTTCCGCGAGTTGTGGCTCCCTCACTATAAACGGATGAATGACTGGATCCATGAGCATACCACCTGGAAGGTATTCAAACACTGCTGTGGCGCCATCATTCCGCTTATGCCCGGTTTTATAGAGGCTGGTTTCGACATTCTCAACCCTGTACAGATCAATGCCAAGGATATGGATCCGCGCGTTTTGAAGAAAGAGTTTGGCGACCAGTTTACTTTCTGGGGCGGAGGCATCGACACGCAACGTATCCTGCCGAATGCAACACCCGAAGAGGTGCGGAGCCACGTCATGCAGGAATGTGAGATACTGGGGGCAGACGGCGGTTTCGTCTTTAATGCCGTCCATAATATACAGGCCAACGCACCGGTACGGAATGTAGTGGCAATGATAGAGACATTGCGTGAGTTACGAAGTTAAATACTAAAAGAAGAATAAAGTTATGGCAGATTTAGATAAATTGTATGAAGCTATTTTGACAGGAAAACTGAATGTAGCCAAGGAGGTAACCAACGAGGCTATTGCAGAGAATATCGACCCGCATTTGATCATTAATAACTATATGTCGCGGGCCATGGAAGACATCGGTAAACGTTTTGAGGAAGGAAAAGCCTTTGTCCCTGAACTATTAATGGCAGCTCGTGCCATGAAAGGTGCGCTCGACCTGCTGAAACCGCAAATGAAAGGTGCTGCTTCCCATAGTTTGGGAAAAGTGGTGATAGGAACGGTGAAAGGTGATTTGCATGATATCGGAAAGAACCTGGTAGCTTCCATGCTCGAAGGTTGCGGATTCGAGGTGATCAACCTGGGTACCGATATTTCTTCGGAAAAGTTCATCAATGCTTTGAAAGAAAACCAGGCGCAGATACTTTGCCTTTCAGCGCTGTTGACTACAACGATGAACTATATGCAGGAGGTTATCAAAGCCCTGGAAGAAAACGGTCTTCGTAGTCAGGTGAAAGTCATGGTAGGCGGTGCACCGGTCTCTGAATCCTTTGCCCGCCAGATCGGAGCAGACGGTTATAGCGACAATGCCAATGCCGCCGTAACGCTTGCTAAATCCTTATTATCCGCCTGATCGTATGCAGGAGTACGAGTTGGATTTCAGTCAGCTGTCCCTGACGCCACACGAGTTGTTCGTGGAGATGGGATACAGCAAGACGCAACAACCGGAAGAACCCGTGGAGACATTGGTTGTTTCCATGCTGGAAGATATATCCTCTTGGGTAAAGCCGCGTTGTACATTCGGTCTGTTTGGCGGACGGATAGAAGGTGAGGAGGTCGTAATAAACGGCGGTGAACGCTTGCAGGTAGGGGCTACCATCGCTACCCTAATGAAGAGCTCTCAACGTTTTGTTCTTTTTGCGGCCACGGCTGGTACTGCTTTTCAAGCTTATCAAGATCGTTTGAAGGCGGAAGGCGATATTCTGAAATGTTTTATAGCCGATGTAATCGGAAGTTGCATTGCCGAAAAGGCCGGAGATTACATGGAGCGATTGCTCGAAAAAAAACTGGGCGGCGAACGGCATACCAACCGTATGAGTCCGGGTTATTGCGGTTGGCATTTGTCCGGTCAGAAGACTCTCTTCCGGTTGATGGGCGAGCATCCTTGCGGCATCAGTTTGTCTGAGGTTTGTTTGATGACGCCGATTAAGTCTATCAGTGGCGTGATCGGTATCGGACCTGAAGTGGATGAGAAAAAGTATGGTTGTCAGTTTTGTGAGTTAGAAACCTGTTATAAACGAAAAAGATTGAAGAAATAATGGAAATACAGAAATGGTTACAGGAAACAATGAGCCGGCAGGAGAGAAGGGCCGTTCCTATCATGACGCATCCCGGTATCGAACTATGCGGTAAAACAGTGAAAGATGCAGTTACCAGCGGCGAAGTACATGCAGAAGCCATCTGCCGGTTGAACGAGCAATATCCGTCGGCAGCTCCGACGGTCATCATGGATTTGACGGTAGAGGCAGAAGCTTTCGGTGCGAAAGTGGTTTTTCCGGAAGATGAAGTACCCAGTGTAACGGAACCGTTGGTATCCGACAAAGAGTCCATAGATAATTTACAGATCCCCTCGTTGGATGCCGGACGTGTGCCCGAATATCTGAAAGCAAACCGCCTGACGGCTGAGCGTGTAAAGGATAAGCCTGTCTTTGCCGGTTGTATCGGTCCGTTTTCGTTGGCAGGACGTTTGTTCGGTTTGTCCGAATTGATGATTGCCCTGTATGTGGAACCGGAGAATATAGCCGTCTTGCTCGAAAAGTGCACCCGTTTTCTGATCGACTATACCCGTGCGATCAAACAGACAGGCGTTCACGGTGTGATCATGGCGGAACCGGCGGCAGGTCTGATCTCAAACGAAGATTGTATCTTGTATTCGACGGATTATGTTCGTCAGATCGTGGATGCGGTGCAGGATGAAAACTTTATGGTGATCCTGCATAACTGCGGAAACGCCGGGCATTGTACGGAAGCCATGGTTCAGTCGGGAGCTGTCGGGCTTCATTTCGGCAATAAGATAGATATGGCAGATGCGTTGGCTAACTGTCCGGAAGACCGGTTGGTTATGGGTAACCTGGACCCGGTCGGACTTTTCAAACAGGCATCTTCTGAACAAGTATATGCAGAGACGATGAATCTCTTAAAGAATACCAGCCAGTGGAAGAATTTCGTTTTATCGACAGGTTGTGATGTTCCCCCTCATATTCCCTCTGAGAATATCGAGGCGTTTTATCAGGCACTTAATGATTTTAACAACCGATCAGTGTAAAAAAAGAATGTCCTGTGTAAGCTCTTTACACAGGACATTGTATTTAGAATCGTACTTATCTGTTTCTTACCGGATAAACAACAGTTCCCGGTATTTCGGCAACGGCCACATCTGGTTATCCACCATCAGTTCCAGTTCGTCGATATGCTCGCGGATGTCGTCCAGGAACGGAACTACCGTATCATGATAAGCGATCGCCTTGCTGCGGAGGTCGGTGATGACGTTTGCTTTCTTACGGGCTTCGATCATTTCGTCCGTCATGCGTGTTACGGCATTCACGTGTTTGGAAATCTTACGTACCAGGCGGCGCGGTTCGGCTGACAGGTCTTCGTATTCATCCGGACTGAATGTCTCTTTCAGCTTGGTGATATTGCTGAGCAGCAAAGACTGGTAGTGCAATACAACCGGAATAATATGATTCATCGACAGATCACCCAATACGCGGGCTTCGATCTGTACTTTCTTAATATAGATTTCCCATTTTACTTCGTTACGGGCTTCCAGTTCCTTTTCATTCAATACGCCTGTTTCCTTGAACATACGGATCACTTCCGGTTTCAGGTAAGCATCGTATTGCAGTGGAACGCTATTTTCGCAATCCAGTCCGCGGCGGGCTGCTTCTTCCTTCCATTCGTCGCAGTAGCCGTTACCGTCGAAGCGGATCGGTTTGGATTCTTTGATATATGCTTTCAGTGTTTCGAAGATAGCCACTTCCTTACTCTTTCCGGCAGCCTGAAGTGCTTCCACATCTTTCTTGAACTGTTGAAGCTGATGAGCGACTGCCGAGTTGACAGCCAGCATAGCCGAGCCACAGTTCACGGAAGAACCCGGTGCACGGAACTCGAAACGGTTTCCTGTGAAAGCGAACGGAGAGGTACGGTTGCGGTCGGTATTATCCAGTAGCAATTCCGGTATCTGTCCGAAGCCCAGGCTCAGACGTTTCTTGTCATCTACCTCGATCGCGTCCTCGATCGAACTGTTCTCGAATTTATCCAGTATTTCGCTGATCTGCGTTCCCAGGAAAGAAGAGATGATAGCGGGAGGCGCTTCATTGGCTCCCAGACGGTGTGCGTTGGTAGCAGAAGCAATACTTGCTTTCAGTAAGGCATTATATTTATAAACGGCCATCAGCGTATTGACCACGAACGTGATAAAACGCAGGTTGTCTTCGCGGTCTTTACCCGGCGAGAACAGGTTGATGCCCGTATCGGTCCCCATCGACCAGTTACAATGTTTACCCGAACCGTTCACACCCATAAAAGGTTTTTCGTGAAGCAGTACGCGGAAATTATGACGGCGTGAAACACGTTTCATGACCGACATCAACAGCTGGTTATGGTCGTTTGCCAGGTTACATTCTTCATAGATCGGAGCCAACTCGAACTGGTTCGGGGCAACCTCGTTATGACGGGTCTTCACCGGGATACCCAGCTTGTAACATTCCACTTCCAGGTCTTTCATAAATTCCTGTACGCGTGAAGGAATGGCACCGAAATAATGGTCGTCCAACTGCTGGTTCTTGGCACTTTCGTGTCCGAGCAGCGTACGTTCTGTCAGTGACAGGTCGGGACGGGCCGAATACAATTCTTCGTCTACCAGGAAATATTCCTGTTCCCAGCCCAGGTAGGTGATCACTTTATGAACATCTTCGTTGAAGTAGTTGCAGACCTCTTTGGCTGCTTTGTTCAGAGCTTCAACCGAGCGGATAAGCGGTGTTTTGTAGTCGAGTGCTTCACCGGTATAAGCGATAAAGACAGTCGGGATACACAAGGTGTCGTCTACAATAAATGCGGGAGAGGAGGGGTCCCAGGCAGAATATCCGCGGGCTTCGAATGTGTTGCGCAGTCCGCCGTTGGGGAAGCTGGATGCGTCCGGTTCCTGTTGAGCGAGCAGTTTGCCACTAAATTCTTCGATCATACCGCCATTGCCGTCGTGTTCTACAAAAGCGTCGTGCTTTTCGGCTGTTCCGTCGGTAAGCGGTTGGAACCAGTGTGTGTAATGGGTTACTCCTTTTTCCAGTGCCCACATACGCATACCGGCAGCTACATGGTTGGCTATTTCCCGGTCGATAGGTGTTCCATTATCAATGGCGTGGGTCAGGGCTTTGTACGTTTCCTTGGAGAGATACTTTTGCATCGCCTTGCGGTTAAATACGTTCTCGCCATAGTACTCGGATACTTTCTGTTTGGGAGTGATGGCTTCTACGGCCTTACGGTTGGAAGCTTTCTCCACTGCATTAAAGCGTGAGATTGACATACGGATTATTTTTTTGTTTACCGGCTGCAAAGATACGGGCAAATCTTTGTTTATGCTTTCATTGGGTAGTTAAAAAGAAACAAAGCCCACCCGACTTGGGATGAGCTTCGATTATCTTTTTTTAGAGTACAGTATGTTAGGACTGAGCTAACAAGGGCACTATTATGGAGCAAAAGTAGGGTATTCTATTTTTTCTCGTTACAATCTTCTTCGGAGTCTTTTTTTCCCCATTTATGCCTTGCCCAGAAATATACAATAGACAAGCAAGCCACTAGAAAAAGCTGAATTATAAGTCTATCGTCCATTTTGTTTCTTTTATCAATAAAATATTTGCCAAGCTCCTTCAGCATGTCTTCGTTCTTCATACAAATTTAGATTATTATGTGTATATATCAAAGGTTATTCACTAAATTCTTTTGCATCTTAGCATAAATACATTGTTTTTCTTTCGAAAAGCGAAGAAATGATTTTTTACATGCTTCAATTCTATATCCAATAGTGAAGCAATAATACAGGGAAGGATTAATACACTTATTCATAGTATAAAAGTTTTGAGTTACCGAACATCAAGTAACAATGCAAATATAAAGATTAGTTTTCATTTCCTAAATTATTCGACTTTTTATTTTCAAGAAATCAACGCAAATTATTCTTTTATTGGGTGTTCAGAATGGCTTTTTGAATGTAAAAAATGCGATTATTCCCGTTTCTCTTGATTTTATTCTTCCAGGTAACTAATTAAATTAATGTACACACGCGTACATTATATAAGGATATGTTTTATTTTGATGATTGTTTTTGGGAACGTATAATGCTGTGTAGACTTTGAATATTATATATTGGAGGGCTGAAAATGAGTGACTAATTTTAACGTCCCTTTTTTCTCGTCAGCAAAATTACAACATTCTTTCTAACCGCCAATCTTTTTCCGAATAATTTTTCTTTTCCTATATCCTTTCTTATCAATTGGATAGCAAAGTTAGTACGAAATACTCGCTTTAGAAAACGAATTCCCAAAAAGTGACGAGAAAAAAGGGACGTTTAAACTAGTCATTCGAGTTTTGACAGTATCAAAAGCCCCTACGGAAAAGGACTTTTAAGTAACACTATTATTAATATTAAATTTATTGATTATGAACAAAAAGTTTTCTACGCTTGTAGCTAGCTTGTTATTTGCTTCAGCTTTTTCAGCTTATGCAGGTACAGCGGCTTCAATGTTTACGGCTCCTACAGCTGTTGTGGCTTCTACTCGTGCTACAGTTGCAGCAGTGGAAACAGACTTGGATGCTTTGGATGGTTGGGATGCAACTGCTACAGTGGAAGGACAGTTGTTGTCTACTATTAAAGACAATTCTCGTTTATTTGTTATTCAGAAGGCTGCAACAACAGCTGCTGATGCTGACGATTTCCTGACTTATAATGCAACTTTTAAAGGAGATGCTTATGATGGAACTTCTGCTGCTGTTGCTGCTCCTTTCTACTGGTCTTTAACTGCTAATGGTCAGGTTAAGAATCAGGCTGGTAATGTACTTAGTGTTGGCGGTTTCTCTAACTTCGAAGTTGTTCCGGTTAAGAACAGTGGTTCTGTAACTGTAAATGGTGCTTTCTATGCGTTGGCTGTAAAAGCTGCTGATGGTAAAGTTTCTTATGTAGAATATGATGGTACAGATTTTACGCTGGGAACTGCTGATGCTGCTTATGCTACTAACATTGCTGATGCAGCTTTGTTTTCACCGGTAGAAGCTGCTTATACAACTGCTGCTAAAGGTGAAGATTTGAATAAAGAACTAAAAGATGGCTTTAGCCTGGCAGTTACTTATGGTGACAAAACAGTTACTGGAGCAGAGTTATTTGCAGACAAGTTGACTGCAATGGCCTTTGCAGGTGGTAATTTTGCTGCTGCAACGACAGAGACTACTTTCTATCTGAAAAATAAAGCAGGAAAATATCTTGTTTTTGATCCGAGCTTGAACTCAACAAATGCAGTAAAAGGTGGTTTTAAGCTAATTAGCGAAGCTGATGCAAAAACATTAGCTGCTGGTGCTAGTGCTGCTACAGCTCAATTTATTATCAACACAGCTGATAACGGAACAAATACCGTACAGGTATTGGTTGATACTGACAAACGTTTATATGTAAATGTATCAAGTGCTACTAATGTATTGACAGCTCTTGATCCTGCAGCTTTGGGTACAAATGCTGCAAACTGGGCTGGATCAGCTATTGGCGCCTCAAACACACTTGACTTCAAGACCTTGTTGACAGGTCAGTTCTATAAAGTTAGCTATGTGAAGACAGGTGATGAAACGAATGCTAACGCATACAAAATCAATGGTGTGTTAGGTTTGAGATATAATACTACTACTGCTGCTGTTGAAGACGATTTCGTAAAGGCTGTTGACTTTGTTGCTGAAGATCCTTCTACAATGTGGGCTCCGAGCATTGATGGCGGTAACCTGGTATTAACAAACCGTGAAAATACAGGTATTAAAGTATCTCTTTCTTCATTGCGTCTTGTTGATGGTTCTTATGAAGCGGCTGTCGTAGCTAGTGAAGGTATTGCAGACAATGACTTGATCAAGATCACTCCGGTAGCTTCAGTTACAAAAACTGACGGTTATGAAGTGTATGCAGACAATGTACTGATCAACTCAACATTCTATTTGGGACAATCTCGTCGCAATGCTGACGGTGACGTTCCTGCTTATTGGGCAGAAAATCATGGTACTCACCAGATTGGTGCTACTGTAAATCAGGAAGAAGCTACTCAGTGGAATGTACAATTGGTTAAGAAAGAAGATGCTAAATATAATACACAGATCGACTCTGTATTGGTAGATAGCAAATTGTATTCTTACAATGCAACAACTGGTGTTATTACTGAAACTACCAATACATTGGCAGTTCTCCCGTATGTATTCCAAAACAGAGGTAACCGCGAATATGTAACTTTGAACGATGAAGTAAATTTGGAATATTACATCTGCGACAAGGACAACAAGAATACTCCTCGTGATGCTAAGTTCTTTGCATTGAAGAAAAGACCGGGTAATACATACAACTATGTAACTCTGGCTCTTAATAATACTTATAACGATAAAGGTAATGTTGATGCTATTGCTGCAATCAACGGTGCTGACAAAGTATACTTGAAGAACAGTGCCAACAAAGGTACTTGGGAAAACGTTGCAACTTATTCAGACGATGCTAACTCTTTGATGGTTGTTGATCCTATCGACGCTCCTGAATACCGTAAGGTGAAAAAAGACTGGGGTGATATCGTTAAGATCTACCGCGAAGAATATCCTACAGAAGTATTGTTCGAAAAAGCTGACGCTAAGTCTGTTGTAGACGGCGAAACTTTGAGCTTCCTGAATGTAAACAACAGCGTAAGCGGTGCAAACCCTGCATTGTTTGTTGACACAGCTTATGTAAACCGTACAGTTGGTGGTGTTGCAAACACTTGCTACCAATATCTGTTGGCTGTAAACGTAGACAAAGAAAACTCTGTTTACTGTCCTTACAATCCTGAACATAACACAGATGCTTGGAGAGAAGAACACGGTGGTCCTTGCGCTGACGCAAAAGAAAACCCGGCTGTAGTAAAAGGTCGCTTCTTGATCAACTTGATCGACACTGCATTTGCTTACAAAGAAGATCATCTGCACAACAATCCGTATATCAATATGGTTGAAGCAGACGAAAACAAAGCTAAGTTGTCATTCGTAGAAGGTATTCACAGCCAGGATACATTGTATATTACTCGCAAGGGTGGTGAAGTTGTTAAATTGGCTATGGACTCTCCGGAATTCAATGTTGCTAAGTTTGCTTTCCGTTATGTAGATAACAATGCTGGCTCATTCAAGATTCAGACTCAGTATAAGGAATATAATGCTGCTGACAAAGATGCATTTGATAAATCAGCTGATAATGAAGGTTACCTGCGTTGGGTGAACGGTACTGTAGTTGTAACTAATCAGTACACTAACGGTGAAACATTCAACATGGAAGAAAACTACGAAGGTAATGCGACAGCTAACGATGCAACTCCTGAAGTATCTGCAATCTCTGTTGCTACTGTTAAGGGTGCCGTTATCATCAAGGGTGCTGCTGATAAGAACGTGGTGATCACTAACGTACTTGGTCAGACAATTGCTAACACAGTAATCACTTCTAACGAAGCAACAATCTCTGCTCCTGCAGGTGTAGTTGTAGTAGCTGTAGAAGGCGAAGCTGCTGTAAAAGCAATCGTAAAATAAGCAATTATTTATAATCAAAATAATTCTAAATTGTTTACCGCGCGGTTCATATTGCATGCAACGCACAAAGAACCAATTAGCCTGTGACAGGCGAACAAGCGGTAGATATTAATACTAAAGTAATGAAATAAAGTTCTTCTGTTCGATCTCTGTGAAGAGCAAAGACAGACAAAAACAAGCCCCGACGGTTCATTCCGCCGGGGCTTCGTTGTTAGAAAATATTGAACCTACTTTTGGCTTGATCTTTTGGTTACTTTTCTTTCAAGAGAAAAGTAACATTCAATTCTTATAAAACAAACAAATATGAAAAAAAACTGGACGCCGCACTACTGACAAACGCGGCACAAGATTTCAGGAACCAGTGTGAACAACTGGAGAGTGTATTGAATGAAGTGAAGAAAAGCGACAACTATATGTGTCGGCTTTTGAAAAACGCAGTGTGGAACGAAGATATGGTCGTGGAAGAAACGATCGTTTTCAACGGAACCGGTGCAGAGTTCGTCGAGCTGATCGGCCCCTTGCTGATGAGCGGGAAATGGACTGTCAACGACAAACATGCGGTGAAAGCTTTCCTCCGCTCGCTTTATTCCGTCTTTCAGATATGCTATGACTCGAAGAAAGAACCTCTGACACTCGGATCACTCGAAAATCTGGTACGGAATTATATGGATGAACACCGTGAAAGTCGTTCACACTTAGGTTATTAATTCCTTATTTTTCAAGCCGCCTATTGTTTCCCTAAAATAGTGTAAAACAATAGGCGGCCTTCTTTTTACTTCTTACATTGAGCATTTGTTAATCAACCTCTTTAATACAATTTATTATGCTGAAAGTAACACAGTTTGCCCGGTTCAAGCGCAATGAAGGAGATGTAAACCTGATCGATGTCCTGCAGGATATCCGTAGCGGGAAGTATGCCACCAAAGTCAACCAGATCCGTGTGTATATGGATAAGGGCAACCCCGACGCTGCCGAGACACTGAAGAAAGAGCTGCCTGCCGTCACCCTCTCGGCTACCTACGCGGGGCAGCGACTGGCTAAGTGTATCACTGCTTATAACCCGCTGGTGATTCTCGATTTCGATGAACTGAAGAAAGAAGACCTTGCCCGTTTGCTGGAAACGGCACGCCAGGCTGTCTATACGGTGGCCTGCTGGATCAGTCCGCGCGGACACGGAATCAAGATCATCGCTTATCCGGCTGTCCGCATGGAGCGCACCCTGAAGAACCATAAGGCGGTCTACACCCTGGTGAAGGATTGGTATGAAAACCAGCTGGGCATCGGGGCGGATGCGTCGGGGAGCGACATCGGGCGTCTGTGCCTGTTGTCGTACGATCCGACGTTGTATATCTCTCCCTGTTTCGAAGCGTGGCTGAAAGGCGAAAGCGGCGAGCCGGAAGGGATCGGCCTCATCGAGCCGCCGGTCGATCCGAAAGCGTCGCGCCTGCTCGCTTCTGCCCGCAAGAAGACCACCCGTAAGTATGCCTACGACAAAGGCAACCGTAACAATTATGTCCATCTTTTTGCCAGCCATTGCAACCGCCTGGGCATTAACCGGGCCGATGTGGTGAATTATGCCGCGAAAGCTTTTGCCGATCTCCCGGCGGATGAACGTGCAGCAGTTATCGACAGCGCCTATGCGCACGATGAACAGCATGCCACCGTTTTTTTGCAGACCGGCAGGAGAGGAGCGAGTTATGTGGTGCAGATACAGGAGCATTTGTCCGCTCACTATGATCTGCGCCGCAATGTGGTGCGCCGTCTGGTGGAGTGTAGACCGAAGGGTACGGATGAGTCGTTTACGCCGGTCAACGACTATTGGGAAAACTCCGTTTGGTGTGCCTTGCAGAAGGAGGGCGTATTGTGCAGTGTCTCCGAGCTGCGGTCGGTGATCCATTCCGATTTCAGTCCGGAGTATGATCCGTTCTGTTCTTATTTTGATCAGTTGCCTGCCTGGGACAGACAGACCGATCCGATCGGGGCATTGGCGGCTACTGTCTGCACGACCCGCCCGGCGTATTGGGAGAAATGTCTGCGAAAATGGCTGGTTGCCCTCGTTGCCTGTGCCTGCGACGAGCGGTTGGAGAATCATACGGTTTTGATGGTGAGCGGTGCGCAGGGGTTGGGCAAGACCACCTGGCTGCGTAACCTGGTGCCTCCCCGGTTGCGGCAGTATGTCTATTCGGGCAACCTCGACCCGACGGCCAAGGATTCGTCGTTGATGATGAGCGACTGTTTCCTGATCATCCTCGACGAGCTGTCGGGGCAGAGCCGCACGGAGCTGAATCAGTTGAAGGCGTTGATCACGAAAAACAGCGTGTACGAACGCCGTCCCTATGCCCGTAATGCCGAGACCTATGTGCGTCGTGCCTCCTTTGCCGCTACTGTCAACGACAGTGAGGTGCTGACCGACCGCACCGGGTCGCGGCGTTTCCTCTGTTTCGAGGCGACGCGTATCGACTATACCCTGCCGGTCGACCATACCGCCGTTTATGCGCAGGCGCTGGCTTTGTTTCGCGAAGGTTTCTGTTTTTGGTTTGCCAATGCGGATATTGCGGAGATCAACAGTAACAACGAACCTTTCCAGCTGGTCAGCCCGGAGCTGGAGCTGCTTTATACCTATTACCGTAAGCCGGTACGCTTCGAGATGCCGTTGTTGCTCTCCTGTAGCGAACTGGTCACCCGTATTGCCGAGCGGACACGTTTTCCGGTGACTGCTTCCGGTATAAATATCATGGGAAAAATGTTAAAAAGAGAGGGTTTCGAGTGGGTGAAGAAGCATGGCAAGCAGCTTTACAGGGTGATCGAGCTGACTTCCGAACAGGTGGAGGCCCGACGTAAAGGGTTCGGTTACGATCCGTCGGAAAATCCAGAAGACACAGATAAAGAGAAAGATATAGGAGACGATCAGACCGATCCGAAACTACCATTCTGAAAGCCGGGGGTAGGATGGGGCAGGCAAAAGATGTTTTCCGAAACTTTTTTAGCCTGTTCCTTTTGTTCCCTCTCTCCCGAAACCGCAAGGAACAAAAGGAACGGGTCGGAAAAGGTTCCCGGAGAGGGCTTTTAGGCTGCCTTATCCTGCCTTTTTCATCGCTGCCCTGCTTTTTGATATATATTTCTTTTCGGTGGCTGCCCGAGCCACTTTGTGTGGCTGCTGCAGTCGTTTCCGGTGGCTGCTGCAACTGTTTTGAGTGGTTGCAGCAGCGGTTTCAAATAGCTGTGGCAGCCACGGAAAAACAGTTACCGTTCAAGGTTCTCCCAAATGCAGGACGATGCACTCCACCTGTCTTGGCGTGAAGCTCCGCGCACCGGTATGATAGCCGAGTTCGATTAATTTTGCTTTCAGTGTGCCGTGATAGTTTATCCACCGCCAAAGTTGCATAATGGCTCCCCGCCGGCTGAGGTGGGGGTTATAGAGTTCCGCCAGTTCGCCTACTCCGTATGACCGTATAATGAAGCTTGCTTGTTCCATAGCTCGTTGTTTTTTATTTACTAAGATACGAATAATCAATGGATTGCCGAAATGTATCACTGCTTATTTTATACAAAAAAAGGTTTCCACTTAGTGAAAACCTTTATGATATTAATAAATCCTGACTGATCGTCAATATGTCTACTCTTCCTGATGGCGTTCTTCTTTGCGGTCTTGTATCATAAAGTAAATGCCACCAACAAAAGCGATAACAATTACTAATCCAAACATAATTAATGCTCCCATTTTATTTCCTCCTTTTCTTTTTTTCCGGTTGTTCTTTTGTCAAATAGAGCCCCCTAAGGCAAAGTTAGTAAATGTTTTTCATTCTCTATCACTTTACCGGAAATAAAATGTCGTTTCGTCACGTCCTGTCACCTAGGACATCAATGCCTCCTCATGGCTGTTGTATCTTTGATATATCATTAATAATCAACTAAAAACAATTGGATTATGGCATTTCAGTATCATTTGGTTCTCAGGAAGAACCTCAGTAAGAATGTAGAGGAAGGGAAGGAGAAACTTTTCTATGCGCAGACCCGTGCGACGGGGACGTGTACCTTCGCAGAGTTGTGTGCCCTGGTGGCACAGAGTTCCACGGCTTCGAGTGGTGATGTGAAGGTGGTGATCGACCGTTTGATAGAATTTCTCCTGTTGTTCCTGGCACGCGGTGAAGTGGTTCAGTGCGGCGAGTTCGGAACCTTCCAGTTGGTGCAGACCAGTTCCGGAAGTGTCACGGTCGATGATTTCTCTTCATCTATGTTGTATCGTGCACGTCTTCGTTTCCGTCCCGGCGAGAAGTTGCGCAACCTGATCGCGACAGCCAAAGGCGAGCGTTTCAAATTGGATGAGCCGAAAACGGACACAGGTGGCGGCAGTGGCGAAGATGACCGTCCGGTAATCGAATAATATCCTTACCCCCCCTGTGTGTATGGATAAAGAGTCGTTTACCCGCAAGTACCTCCCCGCCGCACGTGTGGCGGGTGAGTTGTACGGACTGAACCCGGTGGTTAT